>OEQS01000057.1_pt1 | contig 18955 bp, 20 predicted proteins | sample 1539731 | NCBI WGS metagenome assembly OEQS01 (sample SAMEA3891890, study PRJEB23780) | metagenome | biome: terrestrial biome; feature: animal house; material: Caecal content | place: Italy | collected 2015-05-05 | reverse complement strand
GTCTATATATTTGTGATCTGGGAACTCTATTATCTAACTAACACATTAGATAATGGAGGCATTCGCTATGGTGCGTTTGAATGTCCTGCCCCTGCTCGAGAAAAAGGGAAAAACGAAATATTGGCTTTATAAGCAACTGGGTATGAGTTATCAGAATTTTAATCGCATGGTGAACAACCAAACGTCCTCGATTAAACTCGAACGCATTGAAACGCTGTGTCAGATGTTGGATTGTACGCCGAATGATTTGTTTTTTATTGACTGGGAAGAGCATGATACAAGCAAATAGATAAAACAGCGAGGCCGTTTTGGCCTCGCTGTTTTATTGTAATATGGTGCTCTGCTATTATATTTGCTTTTCTACGATACAGATGACCGCATACACTGTGTTTGCCCACGTCAATAGGGCCTTGATTATACGCTATCAGGGTATTTCTGTGTATTCTGCAAATAAAGCCTCTGTCGGGATGCTTCTTCGCATTCATGGCAGAGGCTCTGCAGAAATGAGGGGAAAAGTTCACATAGGTGTAATAGTTGGTTATGATATGTTATTTTGTGCTTCAATCCATGCAATCACATCAGCAAGACTATTGCATACCGCATCCACTTTCGCAATGATTTGTTTCGGCGGAAGATCCAAATCTGGTACCCAGATCGCATGCATTCCTGCTCGGTATGCCGCCTCCAACCCTCGTCCTGAATCCTCTAGTACAAGACAGTTCTCTGGCGCAACTACAAGACGATTTGCCGCCTTCAGAAAACATTCCGGTGACGGCTTTGGTTGACTAAAATCCCCACCGCCTATCATGACTGGGAAGTATGTTTCTAGTTCGGCCATCGTAATATACTTTTGCACCACATACCGCGCTGAACCGGATGCGACCGCAGTTTTTATACCGGCACCAGACAAAAAGGCAAGTAATTCCCTCAGACCCGGTCGGCAAGGCACACCGTGTTCACAGAACTCTTTTTCCATCAATTTTCGTACGTTTGACCAGCAAAGATCAAAGGTATAATCCGGGTCTATTTCACCGAAAGCATCTGCAAAAATTTGCGAACTTACCGAAAAAGTGGCGCCGCACATCTGTCGTTTCATATCAAGCGTGAATTTTAAGCCGCGTTCTGCACAAACGGTTTGCAGCAGACGAAAGGCAACCTGTTCTGTTTCGAACATTAAGCCGTCCATATCGAAAATTACTGCACGAATCACGAATGTTCTCCTTATCGTCCTAATGCTTTACTCTGGCAGCAGATCACTGACTTGCTTGTCGCCGAATGCTTCGCTCCAAGCCTTTTCAAACCCCTTCACCGATTCTGCTGTGGCAGGATGGGCAATCAGTGCATCGAACAAAGGCGGCGCAATTGTGACAGCTTGACAACCGCAAACCGCTAGATTTTTGAGCTGATCGACCGTGCGGAAGCTTGCGCCAATTACCTTGCACGGATAACCGCCGTTCTGGAATGCAGTAATCATTTCGGCAACACAGCCAACGCCATCTGCACCCATATTATCAATATGGCTGACATAGGGTGCCACATAATCTGCGCCGGCTTTAGCTGCAACTAGCGCCTGCATCATCGAGTGCACAACGGTTACCGCAACGGGGATGCCGGCTTCCTTGCACAGGCGAATTGCCTGATAACCCTGTTTGACCGCCGGAATTTTGACAACAAAGCACTCGCCAAAGTAATCATGTAGTTTTTTTGCCTGCTCGAACATTTCCGTTGCCGTAGCGCCGGTCACCTGTATGAATACCTTGACCTTGTTTTTCTCCGCATACGTTTTATAAGCAGCCATCAGCTCGGTAATCGGCCGCTTGGCTTGCGTAAAGATTTTCGGATTGGTGGTAAAGCCGTCAATCGGGAAATACTGTGCAATTTCTTCGATTGCATCAATATCAGCGATATCTACATAAAGTTCCATATTTTTCTCCTTTTGCTTCGTAAGTTTTATTACTGAAACGTCTGCAAAAGATCCAGCGCTTGCTCAGAAGTTTGTGCTGCACATAATGCATCGCGCAATTTTGTATCCCGGCTGAGTGCCATAATATGCTCCAACACATGTAAATGCTTTTTTTGATCCGGCGAGGCCAGCACAAATAGGAAGCGAATCCCTTTTCGATCCATGATGTCCAGTCCCTTAGGATAGATGCTTAAGCCAAGTCCCAGCGAAGCTGCGCCGTCCTGCGGACGAGCATGTGCGATTGCAATATCATCACTGATGACAAAGTACGGTCCGTGTTCTTGTCCCAAAGCAATCATTTTATCCACATAGCTTTGCTGGATACAACCGTGTTTACACAGCAGATCAGCTGTGATGCGGATCTCGTCCTGCCACGCATCTGTTGGATGGTTTGCAATCCGAATACCGCTGATGCACAGCAGACCGTGCAGGCCTGACAGCGTTGGCGTTGATTTCGGCACGTTGACAAGTGATCCCTCCGTATTCAGGCAGCGATTTAATTCCTCACGAATCCGAAGATAGGTTGAATCATCTACGTTCTGCCGGACAATTCGCAGCAACATACCCATCTGCATACTGTCCGGATTGGATTGAATATCCAGCAATGTCATCAGAATGGCTATATTGGCTTTGTCTTCATTAGTCAGAATGGGATTCACACGAATCAGCGGATAGCGGCAATCAAATGCCACGGTAGAGATGACAAAATCGATTTTCTGATTTGCAGGGTAATCATTGATTTCTCCTGCACGCACCACGTCTTCTACGATGATGTTGTTGAATTTGGTCTGAATCTCAGCACGCAGCAGCTGTGCGCTGGTTGTAATACTCGGACAGGTAATCAATACATGCGCGACCTCTGCCTGTCGGCTTGCCTTATGCATTGCCACACCGAAATGCAGCGTCAGATATGCAATTTCATCCGCATCCACCGGATACGGGAAATCCTGCATCATTCGTTCACAGCAGGATTTGGTCATGCAGTACAGCTCTGAATAATTCTGCTGAATATCTTCCCGCAGAGGGTTGATATGCGGCACCATATTGCGATAATTATAACAGGAAAGTTTCATATGCATATAGATGGCATGAAGCAAATCCTGTTTGTTCTCAAAAGAGACACAGGCAAGAATTTCAAAGGTGTCAATCAAGCGTTTGGTGCATTCCCAAAGCTCAATTTCCTCTGTCCACATATCGGCATAGGTGCTGCCGTTGCTGAAGTTCATCATACAGATGGCCAAATAAATTCTTTCGTGTTCCTGCAGGTCGGCAAAAACTTCATTGACCATATGCAGTTCTCGGGTTTTCTGGATCAGCTCGGCATCGATAATGGACATGCTACCCGATCTCGGTTTAGAATGGATCATAAGCAGCAGATACACAATTTCCAGTAAGGATTCTTCGGTCAGACCAAGTGCCAGCTTATCGCTGAGCCTGCACATTTTCTGCATGTAATCTGCAACGTCATCCGCATTAAAAAAATCTAGCTGATCCCTTGGTGCATTACTGATCAGGCGGGAAATATGCAGCTGAAAAACCGTGCGCATGAGCAGCAGATCGCCTTGCACATAATAACCTGCCTGACGGGAATTGAGCAGTTCAAGCTGAAAGGATGCTAGTTCCTTTTTGACATCCGACAAATCAGAAAATATGATATTTCGGGAAAGCCCGAACTTTTCCTGCAGCGTTTTCAGACGCAACGGTCTGACGGCGCAGATGGCCGCACAGATGATATACGAAATGCGATCTTTTTTGGTCAACTGCGTATTTTCTTTTGCCAGTCGGGACTGTGCCGCTAGCCGCTGGGATTCCGTTAGACAAAAGCCGTCTGCCCGCGCTTCGAAGTCATCTGCGCCCATCTGCTTAAATAAGTGACGCAGATTGTTGAGACTGTAATATACGGTTCGTTTGGACACATTGGTCAGGCGAGCCAACTCCGCTGCGGAGACCGCTTTTTCTTTTTTGATGAGAAGATGCAGTATCTGCCGCTCATTGGGCGTGAGCTGGGTCATAATGGCTGCCACAGTGTTTTCCTCCGTCTGTTATGATTTATGCATTTACAATCTCTTCATACAATGCAGCTGCGTCCGTCATCTGTACACATTTCTGTACGCGTGCTTCATCCATCAGGATCTCGGCCAGTTCCTGCAGCATTTCCAGATGACTGTTGGAATCCTGCGCACAAAGTGTGATAAACAACCGGACGGGATCGTCAGGCTTGTCGAAAAACGCAACTGGCGTTTGAATCACCGTGATTGCCAGCTGCTGCCGAATGACGCCATCCTCCGGCCGCGCATGCACCAGCGCAATATCCTTGCCGACAATATAATAGGATCCATGCTCCTCAGTCAATGCAATGACGCGCTTGGGATAGTTATCGGTGATATATCCCTGCTCTACCAGAAGGCGGGTGGATACATCGATCGCTTCGCGCCAGTCCTCCACACGGTTTATGATACGGACATTTTCAGGCCGCAAATATGCTGCGATTTTATTTGGCATAGCCGCTCAATCTCCAATCAAAGCAGTGAATTTCTGCTCCAGCTCATCGTAATCGGTCAGGCTGTTCAACGCGATTGTCGGACCGTATTTTTCGCACTCCTCTTTGATATCCGCCGCGCAGATAAACAGATCGGCTACGCCCGGGCCTGCGTCATACACACCGGCATGATTGACGCTTACATCGTCCATCCCCAGCTTTTGAAGCACTTTTTTCACATTCATTTCTACCAGAAAAGACGAACCCAGACCGGACATGCAGCAGCACAGAATACGATTGATTTTCATACGATAACCTCTTTCTTGTTTCAGAACATAGATTTGAGAAGTGGATAACACCGCATAACACCTACTGTATGTACGAATATTTCGGACAGAGACTGTCATGCGGTGTTATAGTAAACTTATTTTTCGTTGCGCTCGGTCATACCCGGTTTGCCCTTGGTCAAAGCAGAGTATACCATAGGCAGGAGGAACAGGACAACACAAACGACGGTAAAGATTGCGCTGCCGACCGTTCCGCCGAACTGCGAAATGAACATACCGAATACGGAAGCATCTGCGCCGCCGAAGGTTGTGCCGTCTACCAGAACACGGCCGAATTGAATCAGCATCGCCGGGAAGATCGCAATGCAGAAGCCGGTGATCACAGAAGAGATGACCGCGCCGCGCAGGCCTCCTTCCTTGTTGCCCAGACAGCCTGTGGTCGCACCATAGAAGAACGAAGTGAACAACGTGGGCAGAATCAGCGGCAGTTCAAATGCCGTACCTGCCAGAGCCACCTGCAGGAAGAACGCACCGATTGCACCAACGGTTGCACTCAGGAAGCCAATCAGCACCGAGTTGGGCTGATACGGATAGATGATCGGGATATCCAGTGCCGGAACCGCATTCGGGATGAACTTGTCCGCAATGCCCTTGAATGCCGGAACAAGTTCCGCAACTACCATGCGCACGCCTGCCTGAATAACATAGATGGAAACCGCAAACTGAACGCCGTATGTGATCGAGAAGATGATGAAATTGGTATCGCCCAGCGTTTCTGCCGCCAGATCCGGGGTGGTTACCATCGTCAAAGCGCAAACCGCAAGGTAAACAATCGTCATTGCCAGCGACAGCGAGATGGTCAGATCGCGCAGCACGTTGAGGTTTTTGTTCATCTTGATCTCTTCGGCATCCGAATTCTTGTTGCCGACCAGCTTTGCAACTACAACTGCGATCCAGTAGTAAACCATGCCGGAGTGACCGATTGCCAGATCCTTCGAGCCGGTGCATTTGCAAACGGTCTTATAGATCATTGCAGGTGCGCAGGCCATGTAAGTACCCGTGAGCAGACCGCCGCACAAAATCGTCTGCCACATGGGGAAGCCCAAACCGTTCATAGCGATTGCGCAGCAGGTGGAAACCCACATTACTTCATGTCCGGTCAGATATACAAAACGAAACTTGGAAAAACGTGCAACCACAATGTTGATTACAAATGCCAGCACCATGATACCGGAAAGTGCGGCACCGAACTGCGCAGATGCAACTGCAAAGCAGGACTCGTTTACCGGCAGCGTACCGGTCATATTAAGCGCACCCTGCATCATGGTATTGAGCGGGCCGATGGATGTCTGCACAATGCCTGCACCGCTGCTGATTAGCGTAAAGCCAACAATGGTTTTGATCGTTCCCTTTAAGCAGTCCGCCGCAGGCGCCTTTCTAATCAGCAAACCGATTAGTGCGATCAACGCGATCAGGATGGTTGGATTAGAAATAAACTGAACGAAGAAGTTCAGGATAGTCTGAATGATTGACATTTCTTTTCCTCCACTTTATCAAGTATTCTTGTAGGCACCTATCATGCTTTTAGTATATTCGTTTGAGATGACAAAGAAAAGTCCCATTTGCTTCATGCACAGTAGCGCAAATTTTGGAACGTCCTGTTGACTGCACGCCAAGTTTTGCATATATCGGTATCTTCGTGGTGGAATATATTTTGGAGCAGGGCAGAGCGTTGCCGCTATTGCCTTGTCGAATCGTTCAGAATCGCCCGTCATATCTGTTCATCAAATCTGATTTCATCTTTCAAAGCAGAACCTGTCACTGGGTTCCTCTTTGGGGCTTTTATTTCTGTAAGGGCAGAAGAATGATGCGCAGTCTAGCTTTGCGGGCGTATTGCAGTGTATATGCGCTGCCGCCGGTCGCGCGGGTGCAGTATGCAACGCAAACAGCACTGTGGTCAACCATAAAACGGTTGCGGCGCTGCATACAGCCGCGGGTGTAATGTTCGGAGGTGTAAATCACTTCGTTCGCGCGGCGTAGAATGTGTTCATATCGGCTGACTGACATGGCAGGCCATCCGCGGGTCTGTTCTCGGCAGGGCAGCGCAAGAATGAGCCTGATTTGCGGAGCCTGGTCGCGCAGACGCAGCACGGTCTCAGCGGCCAGCGTGTCAAAACCCAGTGCGCCGCCAGCATAAAAGTATCTAATGCCGTCTGCAATCAAATCATGCACTGTGGTTTCCAACTTTGTGGCAAGTGCCGGCAGGATTTCCGGTGGGATATCGCGATGACCGGTAAAGCAGCAGGTATGTAATCTACTCATTTCTGCGTCTCCCTTTATTTTAGAATTGCACTTATATAAGTGCAATTCTAACGCATTCATCGAATAAAATCAATACGTATTGCACCAATATAAGTGCGTGGGGTGTTGACGATGAATGTGGAATATGAAAAACTGTTGGGACAAAATATTCGCAAACTGCGTATGCAGCGCAATTTTTCACAGGAACAGGTGGCTGCACAGTTGCAGGTGCACGGCTGTGATGTAACGCGCAGTGCTTTTGCGAAAATCGAAGTCGGGCAACGGCATATCTATCCGGATGAACTAAAAGCATTGAAGGATATTTTGGCAGTTTCCTATGACGAATTATTTATTTGAAAGAACAAAGCGGCTTGAACAGAATTGTTCAGGCCGCTTTGCCTTTGCTGGCAGGGTTAATTCTTATAGATTTCCCTCCATATACCGGATCAAGTCATACTTCAACACGCGAATTTGCCCTCGTTTACCGATGCGGCGGCTGGGCAGCTCGCCCGTGCGGATGATCTCGTACACCGTGTTCCGGCCGATGCCGAGCACGTCGATTACCTCGGGCACGGTCAGCATCAGTGGCAGGTCATCATAACAGGTGCAGCGGTTGTCAGCCATGCTGCGCACCTCCTTCCCGCAGGGACGCGAGATAGATGCGCGTCACATCCTCGCGCTCATGCCCCAGCAGGCGGGATACATGCCGGCAGGCGGAGTGCTCGTCCAGCCCTTGCTTGCGGCAGGTTAAATACTGCTCGACCGCGTATGTATGGCGCAGGCCGTGGCAGGTCAGCGGACGATGTCGGTCAGCGATCTGCACGGCGTCACGGTGTCGGTAGAGGAAGCACTGGAAGCGGTTGATCGAAAGGTCGGTCGGAGTAGCATCCGAGACAAACAGCTTATGCCCACGCGGCGTTTGCCGCAGCATGGCTTCCAGTTCGAGCTGCGCGGTGCGGGGCAGGGGAACGGTGCGGACTTTGCCGCCCTTGCCTTTGATCGTCAGCTGCCCCGTTTTGATTGCCCTCTGAGCGGTCGCGGTGTCCAGTCGGAAAATCTCGTGGATGCGCAGGCCGCAGTGCCGCGCCAGACAAATTGCGGCAGCGTAGTCCTCGCGGCCTTCGCCCCACGCCTTGCCGATCATGCGGTTGACCTCTTCATCGCGCCATGTGCGGTCGACTTTGCCGAACGAGCGGCGTTCCAGCTCGAGCATTGCGTTGGTCGGCAGCTTGGGATGCTTGCGGGTCGGAAGCTGATCGTGGAAAAAGCGGATGGCGGCGAGGTCAGTTTTGATGGTGGACGCCGCACGGCCATTTTCCTTGAGGAACTCCGTATACGCGAAAATGTGCTTGGGCGCGATGTTGGCCACGCGCTCCACATGATAAACTTCCGCGAGAAAGTAGCAGAAGCGACAGACGGCTTCCTTGTACCGGCGGCGGGTCTGGATACTGCCTTGGCGGCAGTGGCGGAACACGCGCTCGACTTGGGCGAGTAGGTTTTGATAGATGGCATAGGTTTTCATAGTGCACCTCCTGTGCGTCGGGAGACAGGCGCAGCTCACCCGTCTGCATAAGGACGGATTTCCGCTCGGTTTCCTCATATCGCACAGAAGGATGCGCATTTTAGGTGCGCGTTACCACACTGTTTCTACCACAAATGCGTGGTTTTCTGCCGGGATAGGGAAGGGAAGCGGCGAGCTGTTCGCTCTGTCTCTGTTGAATTTTTGGTTAGCATTGGTTGCCGCGTGCGCCGCAAAAACGGCTGCACCCTGGGTGCGCGGCGAGCGCAGTGCCGGGCAAATGTCGGTCACGCGAAGCGTGTGCGCTCTTGATCGGCTGCCGGCAGTGCAGCCGATTTGTGCGGGGAAGAACCCGTGCTGCCGAACACGGGCGAGGGTACGCCAGCCCCTCTTGGCGGCCGCATCGGTTGTGCGGAACGCCCGGAGAAATTTGTTTTTCATTTCCGTCTGTCTGTCCTCATCCAAAACGCTGCGAATGGGCAGTGACGATGAGGGGTCACGTGTGACCGCCTTTTGCGAATGGGCAAGTGCGGTATTGTTTCGGCTTCCTGACGTGCATCGCTCTGGCCTGCGCGATGCACGTTTGTGGCGCGGAAGCAAGTCTCGATCATTCCTGTCTTGCTGTTTTCTCATGCAGATTTCCCTTTCTGAACGCAAAAACGGACATAATACTGCATAAAAACAGTTTTACGTCCGTCGTTCGCGATAGTCTGTATTGTAGGCTATTCGGTGTTCTGAAATTCTTACGGTCCGGAGGGCAGACTGCTCCCCGGGCGGGCTACACAAACTCAAAAAATACTCTGACCTGATTTAAGCATCGTATGACAATAAACTGAGAATTTGTACACTTGCAGTTTTTGCAAGGGAGGAAGCAGGATCCTTAGGACATGCTTCCAATCTCAGTCATTGCATAAAATAGCTTTGTATCCATCATTCAAATGCTGCAAACTTCTTGATTTCTGTCAATTCTTAGCATTTTGACAACCCGGAGCGCATACTTCCCCCTGGGCGGTTTACTCTGACAAAATTACTCTGACATGGTTCAAGTATATTGTAATTGGCTCCGAAAGTATTGTAAAGGTGAAAAGTTTTCAACTTGTTTTCTCGTGTTTACGACTCCTCGGCATGGAGCTGCCTTGAATCCCTGTTTGTAAGCTGGTCATACCCGCCTTCGACACAGAAGTAGTTCCATTGTTCCTGATTCGCTGATTTCTCATGCAAATGATTCTTTCTTTGGTACAAAAAAGGACATAGCGCTGCGTAGCAGTTCTATGTCCTTGGGGTTCCTGATTTCATGTGAATTTTGTGCGTATACCTGAGGTATCGCGTCAATTCTTGGTCGCAAATTCATTTATAACGGCCCAGAAGGCAGACTGCCTCCTGGGCGGTGATACGATGACAACAAAAAATACGAAAACCTAAGTTCATTTTTATTATAGCGCGGCTGATGCCGCTTGTATAGTTGACATTTTGTCGGGTGTGTATTTTTCTATTGTCAAACGCCATGCAGGACGCATTGCAAATGTTGATTTTGGTGCTGCGAGTGGCATGCTGGAACGGGGCGAAAATCTGTAAGATTATATGATCCAGCCGTGGCTGGTTCAGTTCGGAAGAGATGGTAAGCATCTCTAAGTGGAGTTGCGTTTTAACAGTGTGATAATCCGGATTGCTCCGTATTTGGATTTTGAGCGTTTTGCTGCCTTAATAGTTTCGCGTAACATTTACCGAATTCATTCAGAAAAAGATGCAGTGGAAGTCGTTTCTGGTTGATGGTATAGTGAATACAACAGATAAAGATTACGTAATGCAATACTCTGTAGGAAGCGGGGAGGAGACAATGCTGGATAATAGACTGCGCACAATATTGGATTGCCTTTCCGAAAACGAATTTGTGTCTATGGATACCATTTGCAAAAGGACACAACGCAGTGAAAAAACCATTCGCAAGCAATTGACCGAGTTGGGAGGAATATTAGGGAAAAACGGCGCAGAATTAGTTCGAAAATATGGCAAGGGCTATCAAATTGTAGTGCAGGATGCGCAGGTATACAGTCAGTTCCGAGCTGAAGAAAAGCCGCTGGGCTATTACGATACATCGGAGGAAAGAACGCGCTACATCCTGTCGGTTCTGCTGCTGCAAAATGAATTTATAAAGATCGAGGATTTGTGTGAAAAACTGTTTGCTTCACGCAAGACCATTTCGAATGACCTGAGACATATCGACGATTATCTCAAAGGTTATGATTTGGTGCTTGACCGTAAACCATATCACGGCTTGTTGATTTGCGGGTCGGAGCTTCGGTTCCGTCAGTGTATGGGCGAATACATCCTAAGTCTGCGGCAGCAAGGCGATCACATCCGTACACAGTACTTTGCGGGTGAGGAGATAATCGACCGATGCGTTATTGAGAAGCTTAACCAATATGGGTATATGCTTTATGAATCTGAAGTACTCAACATCATCTTACAGATTCAGATCGCGCTGTACCGGTTACAGCATAATCACCGCATTGCACTGTCCGAACTGGACTACGATTCCGGCTTGAAGGAAGCTGACATCGACACGGCCAGCATCTGCGCGAAATATTTGCAAGAAAGCAACGCTGACTATGTTTTCGATATTCCGGAGATTAAATACCTTGCAGTATTGATCTCGGGAAAGAAGCGCGGATCGGCTAGCTACCCAGACAATATTGTCATCGACATGGAAATCAATCAGCTGGTTAACGATATGCTGGCCAGCGTGCTCAAAACATTTAGTGTCGATCTGTATGAGGACTTTGAATTGCAGACGCTATTGCGCAAGCACATGTTTGCACTTCGCATCCGGCTGCAATATCACATGCAGTTCAAAAATCCGATGCTCAAGGAGATTAAAGAAACGTATAGTTTTCCTTATGCTATGGCGGCACAGGCGTGTACCGTATTGGCAGAATATTTCCACACCATCGTCAGCGAAGATGAGATTGGTTATGTAGCGATGTGCATCGCGCTGGCTTTTGAACGCAAAAAGCGTACAACCAGCCGCCGGAATATTGTACTGGTATGTGAATCGGGCACGGGCAGTGCCAAGCTATTTCAATATCGGTTCGAGGAGGCGTTCAGCGATTATCTTAATCGCGTTGAGGTCTGCGACGTGCATTCGCTGCTGGAAAAGGACTTGAAAGAGGTCGACTATATCTTTTCGACCGTGCCGATCGAATTCAATGTGCCAGTGCCGATTTATCAGGTGCAGTATTTCTTCGATAGTCATAGCGCGGGGCGGGTTAAAAAACTGCTCAAAAATATGCCGGCGCAGAGCGTACTTCGGTATTTCCGGGAGGAATTGTTCTTTACCGACATTGCGGGTACGACCAAAGAAGATGTGCTGCATCAGATCTGTGTCCGTATCGCGGAGAAGGCTGATGTGCCAGACTGCTTTGAGGAATACGTTATGCATCGGGAACAGATCATGCAGACTGACTTCGGCAACTGCGTCGCAATTCCGCATCCTTACGCGCCGATCACACAGCAGACTTTTGTTTCGGTTTCCGTGCTCGATAAGCCCATCCACTGGTTTACACACGATGTGCAGGTGGTTTTCCTGCTCTCCATTTCGGTGAACAAGGAAAATCTAGAGGATTTTTACAACGTTTCCCCGATATTCATGCTGGACGAGGAATTTGTCCAGACTCTGATTCGGGAGAAAAGCTATGAGGTATTGATCAGTGTGATCAAAAAGATTGAAAGCGATAATGAATGGAGGACATAAGTCATGAGTGAGATCAAAGCGTTATTGTGCTGCGGCGCGGGTTTTTCCAGCGGTTTTCTGGCGCAGAAAACCAGAAAGGCTGCCAAGAAGAGAAAGATAGACGTTTCGGTCGAAGCTAAGAGCGAGAGCGTGGTCACCGAATCGCTCGGCCAGTTCGATGTGCTGCTGATTGGCCCCCACTATGAAAGTGCGCTCAACCGCCTGACCGAGCAGTGCGCGCCGTTCGGAGCCAAGGTCGCCCTGATTCCGGACGATATTTATGCTGCGCTTGACGGGGATAAGCTGCTCGACGTCATCCTCGGTCTTGTGGGACAGGAGAGCTGAACATGAACAAATTTATGACATGGCTGGCGCAGTCCTTTGCGCCAAAGTGCAAAAAGGTGTTTGAAAATCCGTGGATCGACGCGGTAGCCAGCACGATGAAAAAAGTGCTGCCGTTCATCCTGACCGGCTCGGTCATCTCGTTCTACAATGTATTCCGCTCCTATCTGGCGTTTCTGCCCGACCTCGGTGTCATTTTTAGCTACACTTTCGGCTTCCTTGCCATTTACATCACCTTCCTTGTGACGCACGAAGCGATGCTCAAGCTCAAGCATGAGCAGTATCAGGTGTATGCGTCGCTGACAGCAATCGGCCTGTATTTCATCCTGTGCCAGTCGATGACAACGGAGGAAGGCATGTTTCAGGTCATCGGTGAGCGCATTGGTGCGTCGGGCATCATGATGGGTTTGGTCACCGGCCTACTGACCTCGGTTGTGTTCCATTTCTATGCTAAACTGAAGGTGTTGTCGGGCAATGACTCGCTGCCGGACTTCGTCATTGAGTGGATCAACAACATCATCCCGATTGGTCTGACACTCGGCGTAGGCATGGTGCTGGCAATCAACCTGCAACTCGATATCTACCAGTATATTCTGGCGATCTTCATGCCGTTGCAGAACATCGCCCAGACACTGCCAGGCCTTATCTTAATCTGTCTAATCCAAGCAATGCTGTATTCGATGGGTATTTCCGCATGGATTTTTAACGCGGTCACCACGCCGATCTTCATGATGGCGATTTCTGAAAACATCACAGCGGTCGCAAGCGGTATGGCAGCCATGAACATCACGACCAGCGAGACCGTGTTCACCGCAGCGCTGATTACGATGGGCGGCGTTGGCGCGACGCTCCCGCTCAATGTGCTGATGCTGCGCTCCAAATCGTCCAAGATGAAAACCATCGGCCGCATCTGTATTGCGCCCTCGCTGTTCAATATCAACGAGCCGCTGATGTTCGGCGCGCCGGTCGTATTTAACCCGCTGCTCATGCTGCCGGTGTGGATCAACAACATTGTCGGTCCAGTGGTCGTGTGGTTCTCGATGCGTGCGGGCCTGCTCAACATCCCGTCCAAAATGATTCAGGTCGGCCAGATCCCGGCACCGTTCTCGAGCGTCATGATCACAGAGGATCTGCGCGCTGTGGTCGTATACATCGTACTGTTTGTACTCTATCTGCTTGTCTGGTATCCGTTCTATAAGGTATATGAGAAGCAGTGCGTCACCGAAGAAGCGGCCGGATAACAAGCATGTGTACTTATGATGGAGGCTAACATGGAAAACAAGAACGAAAAAATGGAACAGATCGCCATGGAGATCATCCTTGCGGCGGGCGATGCCCGCACTGCCGCCAATAAGGCGCTCGATGCTGCCGAAGGCTTTGACTTCGACGCTGCGGACAGCTTTTTGAAGCAAGCGCGTGAAAACATTGTTAAGGCACACCATGCGCAGACCGAAACCATGCAGGCGGAAATCGCCTCGGAAGAGAAATTCCCGATGAGCATCCTGTTCAACCATGCACAGGACACGCTGATGACCGTCATGAGTGAGATCAATCTGGCCGAGCGTTTGATCCGTATGTACCGCATCATGCGCGACCGACTGCCCGCATAACAGGAGGATACTATGGAAATGCTTGAAAGAAAATTCCCCGAGGGCTTCCTGTGGGGGGCGTCGACCAGCGCATACCAGTGCGAGGGTGCGGCGCTTGAGGACGGCAAGATGCTGTCCCAGCAGGATGTGGAAAGCAGCAAGTACGCTAAGCGTACCGGCTTTGCAGACGCGTCGGTCACGAGCGACCATTATCACCGCTACAAGGAGGATATCCGGCTGTTCAAGGAGCTAGGCATGAAGTCTTATCGCTTTTCGATCGCGTGGTCGCGCATCATTCCGGATGGTGACGGTGAGATCAACGAAAAGGGCGTTTCGTTTTACCGTGCGATGATCGATGAGTGCATCGCCAATGGCATCGAGCCGATTGTCACGCTCTATCACTACGACCTGCCGATGGCGCTGGTCGAAAAATACGACGGTTGGATCAGCCGCCAGTCGGTCAAGGATTTCGAGCGGTATGCCCGCTTTGTCATCGAGACCTTTAAGGATAAGGTCAAATACTGGCTGACTATCAACGAGCAGAGCATCATTGTGCAGTTTTGGGATCGAAAGAACATTGTGCGCGACGAGTTAAAGGGCAATGATCAGCTGCGATTCCAGATGAACCATCACATGAACCTCGCGCACGCGATCGCCTGCAAGCTGGTGCATGAACTGGTACCCGGCGGTAAGGCCGGCGCGGCGCTTGGTTACTCGCCGATCTACGCAGCCAGCTGTAAACCACAGGACGCAATTGCCGCCATGAACGCACACGACCTGAAAAACTCATTCTATTTAGATATCTATTTCAAGGGACACTACAACAAAGCGGCTCTGCGGTATCTGGAGAAAAATGGGCTTGCACCGGTCATCGAGGACGGCGATATGGATATCATCCGCGCTGGCGAGAGCGATTTTCTGGCGCTTAACTACTATAACAGTGAAGCGGCCAAGGCTTGCCCGGACGATGCTGCGCGCAGCTGGGCGGGCTACAACCTGACCGGCAAAAAGGGTGATATGTCCGGTTATGAGACGCATCCGGGCTTTTATCAGATCTGCAAGAACCCCGAACTGGACACGACTGACTGGGATTGGGCTATCGATCCGGACGGCATGGAGTATATCCTGCGTGACCTGTACACCCGCTATAACAAGCCGCTGATGATCACGGAAAACGGCCTTGGTGCGTATGATACGCTGACCGAGGACGGTCGAGTGCACGACGATGCGCGCATCGACTACATTAAAAAGCATCTGCGTGCGATGTACCGCGCGATCGACGCAGGCGTTGAGGTGATCAGCTACAATCCATGGTCAGCGATTGACCTGCTGTCAACCAGTAACGGTTACAAAAAGCGATACGGCCTGATCTATGTTGACCGCACAGATGATGACGTTAAGGATCTTAAGCGCTATCCCAAGGATTCCTACTACTGGTATCAGAAGGTGATCGCAACGAACGGCGCGTCGATCTGGGAGGACTAAGCAAAGCGTTTACACACAGAATCTGTATGAAATAAGAAATGCATAAACCCGGTGCATATTAAAAAGTCGCGCTCACGATTTGGCATGAAGTGTCATCATGTGAGCGCAGCTTTTTCAGTTTGATTTTCTGTTTGGTTTTCTTTTGATGGCCAACAGCCTGATGAAATCCTCAAACAGCGAACTGTCCACAGGATTAAACATTAGCCATTTTCCGTCATGATAAGTTGGCGTTTCATCATAAATTCTCTGAACTTCCTCTGCGTAATGTTCTCTGGCGTTTTCGAATTTTAAACGCTCATCCTTTCCTAAGATGACCATAAATCCAATGCAATTTTCTCTCGCGTATAGTGCGCATAAGGTTTTGCCGCCGCGACGGTATTTATATTCATAAATCCATGCTTTCCCGCCGCTGCTCCATAGACGTTCCATATCATATTTTGCGTCAATCAAGGCGCATAACTGAATCCAGATCTCATATAAGGACTTTCCTACTAAAGTGGTCATCTGCTCCGCGCTCGGTATCAAATCAAGCATGACAGCCATCTCCTCTATCAATCAGAAATTATTTTGTCATTCTATCGTATGAACATGCGTTTCTTTATCAAATTTCTCTTACGGCGAAATGGCTGTCAATTAAGCCATTGGTGTTCTCCTATTCTGTAGGAACATTTTTCGAGGGGGATGCATCTTATTTCTTTTCCACCGGAATCCAGACCTCGCAGTAGTAGTCCTGATTCTGGATATCGTCTTCGTACTTAAAGGCCTTTGTCTGGTAGCGCACGGTAAATGCCTCCCTCAGTAAAACAGGAGGATAGGGCCAGCCTTTTAGCAAGTTACACTTTTTTCCTTGTCATACAAATTCCAACGATTACCGCTTCGATTTCCACAACAGTTTCTCCAAGCAAAGTGCTCACGGGCGTCTCAAGCGCTTCCGACAGGGAAATCAATAGATCGGAATCCGGGACAGACAAGCCGGTATCACATACTTAAAGATATTGGTGTCATTCAATCAATTTTGCCGATGAAGCGGTAGAAGATTTCTACCTCCTGTTCCCGGCTTCCGTCCTCGTTCTTGACCGCCTCATGGACAAGGATTTTTTCAATCAGCGTGTTCAAGAGTTCAGCGGTGAGTTCCGTGGGATTGACGCACTCTTTCATCAAGGCAATCCATTTTTCTGCGTCTGCGGCACTCTGGCTTTCAGCGGCAATAGCAGATTGAAGCTGTTCAATCTTTTCTTCCAGTTCCGCCTGTTCGCTTTGGTACTTCCCGGACAGCATATTGAAGTTGTATTCTGTGATACGCCCCGCCGCCCAGTCCTCATACATCCGGGCAAACAGGGTATCGACCTCGGCTTTCCGCTTCTCCGCTTTTTTCAGTTCAGCAGCCTGTTTTTTTCTTGCGGCGGCCTGTCCTTTGTCATTGGCGTTCAGCAGCCGTTTCAAAAGCTGTTCTTCATCGTGCTGTACCAGCGCCGACCAGTATTGCAGACGGGAGAGGACATAGGCGTAAAGCACATCATAGCGGATGTAGTGCATGGAGCATTGGCGTGTGCCTTGCCCGTTCTTGCTACAATGGTAGTAGCCATAGGGCTTGCTGTTCTGTCTGTTCTCCCCGTAGGCCAGCGACCAGCCGCAGTCCGCACACTTTATCAGCCCCGCAAAAATCTGTGTCGTGCCATTCTTGCGCTCCCTCCGGCGGCTTGCGATCTGCTCCTGTACCTGCCGGAAAACCTGTTCGCTGATAATCGGCTCCTGCGTGTTCTCCACCCGCACCCATTCGCTTTGGGGCTTGCGTATCCTCCGCTTGTTCTTAAAGGAAATATTGGTCTCCCGGTAGTGGATGGTATGGCCGATGTAGGTTTCATCTTTCATAATGCTTTTGACCTGCGCTATCGTCCATGCGTAGCCTTTTTCCTCTGGTGCGCCAGCATAGATATTGGCGAAAGTCCCGTCACGCTGGAAGTTGATAAATCCCGGCGTCGGTACTTTTTCCGCAATCAATATCCTTGTAATGCTGGCCGCCCCTTTGCCGTGAATAGCAAGGTCAAAAATCTTCTCCACGATCCAGCGGGTTTCCTCGTCGATTATCAGCTTGTTCTTGATTTCCGGGTGCTTCTTGTACCCGAGGGGAGCATAGGCGCTGATACGCTGTCCGGCGGCAAACTTTGCCTTGAAAGCAGTTTTTACCTTGCGGCTGGTGTCCTTTGCGAACCATTCGTTGAACAGGTTTTTGAATGGCACAAAATCGGACAGTCCCTTTTCTGTGTCCTCATTCTCCGCAACGGCGATGTACCGCACCCGTTTTTCCGGGAACAGAAATTCCAGATAGTAGTCCATCATCACATGCTCCCGCCCGAAACGGGACAGGTCTTTGGTGACAATGCAGTTTACTTTTCCGGCTTCCACATCGTCCATCATGCGCTGGAAACTCGGACGCTCGAAGTTTGTCCCACTCCACCCATCGTCCACATATTCCCCGACCACATGAAGCCCCTGCTCCCTTGCGTACTGTTGCAGGATTGTCCGCTGCGTTTCAATGCTTACGCTGTCACCATAGCTTTCATCGTCACGGCTTAACCGCATATAAAGAGCCGTGTTGTAAATGGTAGTATTGTAAGGTTGTTTCACCGTAAAAATCCTCCTTCTAAAGAAACAACCCACGCTTACAATACTTTTGCTCTATGGCAATTATATCATAAGCGTGGGCGTGTATCAACGATGGGTCACGAAGAAGCTGCCCTTGCCGCCGTGTGCCGGACGACATCCACAATCAGATCGCCAATCGGACGACCGCCAGCGGCAAAATGTTCGGAGATTTTGATACGGTTTTTCCCACATACAAAATACTGTGTGCCGTTCTCGTCAGTAATGACCTGCCCGGTGTGTATTGTATCAATAATGTCGCTTTCGCTTTTTACCATCCAGTGTCCTCCGTATGATTATTTTTCATCATGCAGCTTGAATTTCTGTTCATAGCGTTTACCTCCCTCTTGTTCGCTGCTGCCGTTTCAGCTCCGCCAGCACTTCCGGCGGGATACGGTCAACCAGCCGCTGTAAATTGTCCAGTTCGCTTTTCAGCTTTGCCCGTTCCATCGTATCTTTCATCTTTCCTTTTTCGCTGGCCTTTGCCCTTGCTTCCAACTTCTCATTCTCCGCCAGCAGGTCATTGATTGTGACCTTGTACTTTTTCAACTGCCCGGAGAAATTCTCCATCTGCGGGAACCACTTTTTCAGCATGGAGAGGGCTTCCTCTTTTTTCT
>OEQS01000055.1_pt1 | contig 19244 bp, 16 predicted proteins | sample 1539731 | NCBI WGS metagenome assembly OEQS01 (sample SAMEA3891890, study PRJEB23780) | metagenome | biome: terrestrial biome; feature: animal house; material: Caecal content | place: Italy | collected 2015-05-05 | reverse complement strand
GTGGTGAAACAGGAGAAATATCATTTTTATAATTTAATGAAAAATAATATGCCCCACGGGAAAAAATTCACTTCCGGTGGGTTTATGTGCTGATGAAGAGGGCGAGGAGAATGGGGGAAACCGTACTTTTATTTGATGGTGAACAACGATTTGATCCAGAGGCAGCTACACCAAAGGATGTTGAAGCAATGTTGCCTAAGGAAGTAGAAGAAAATAACGACAATGATAGTGCAGAAACCGTTTTGCTACCCGACATCGTAGAAACTGTTCCCTATCTCCATCTGGTTGGCAATCCCACCCTGCCGCAAAAGATTGAGGTAGCGATTGAGGTGGGGCAAGTATTTACCATTGGACGATTTGATGTATCTGTGGGATGGCAACAATCCAGCTTTGAGTTCGATAAGCGTACGGTAGCGGTTAGCCGACATCACGCGGCAATTTTTCGCTCACAGGACGGATATTTTATTAAGGATTTGGGTTCAAAAGCAGGAACATTTGTCAATGGGAAAAAACTTATTGCGGATGAGGAAATCCGGTTGGCATCTGGCGCAAATATTTCCATAGGAAACGCTGGTGCAAATTATACCTGGATTATTCCGTCAGAGGTGTAACAATGTTTGAATTTACAGGCAGCGAAGGGTTATTTTATATCGGGCTGATTCTTATGGGAATTGCGGTTGTAGGCGCAATCGTCTCGATAGTGATATTTACGGTTTCAGGAAAACGGTTGAAGGCGAAGTTGGAGGAAGAGTATGGACGGAAGAAACATTGATCCGGGTGAAAATACTCCTCGAATTATTGCTTCTGTATATCAGATTAAACAGGAAATCGGATCTGGTGGCGGCGGTATTGTATACGAGGGTGTACATTTGCGCTTGGGGAAAAAGGTGATTTTAAAAGCGGATCGCCGTACCATTTCTGCAAAGCCGGAGACATTGCGGCGCGAAGTGGATGCACTTAAGAATTTAAGTCATACCTATATTCCGCAAGTGTATGACTTTGTGGTAGAGCAGGGTGTGGTCTATACTATTATGGATTACATTCCGGGAGAAAGCATGGATAAGCCACTGAAACGTGGGGAACACTTTTCTCAAGCTCAAGTGATCCAGTGGGCGTGTCAGCTGTTGGAGGCATTGTCCTATCTCCATAGCCGTCCCCCTCATGGAATTTTGCACGGAGATATCAAGCCGTCCAATATCATGCTTACTCCCACGGGTGACATCTGCCTGATTGACTTTAACATTGCGCTGGCGCTTGGAGAAGAAGGCGCTGTGCGGGTGGGTTTTAGCCATGGATATGCTTCCCCTGAGCACTACGGATTGGATTTTTCCGGCGCAACTACATACACTGCATCGGTCAGTGATGATGTCGAGACAAAATTGCCCACGCATCTGGAAACAGCGATGCCAGGATCTTCGGATAGTGCAACCAAAACTGGGGCCGTTCTGTTGGATGTGCGATCGGATATTTACAGCTTGGGTGCCACTTTGTATCATTTGTTCACTGGTGTGCGTCCGCAAGACGATGCCAGACAAGTTCCACCTATGTCGGGAGATGGACTGAGTCCTCAGATTGTGCAGATTATTGCAAAAGCCATGGCGCCTGACCCGAATGCACGCTATCAGTCTGCGGATGAAATGCTGGATGCGTTTCAACATTTGCACGAGCGGGATTTGCGTACCCGACGTCATCGGCAACATCAGGTGATCGCTGGGGTGACCTGTGCCGTTTTGTTGGCTGCCGGCGGATTTTGCACTTTCACAGGTTTGAAACAGTTGGAGCAACAAAAGACCGCCTATGCGTTGGCAGAGTACTCGGCCAATGCGCTGGCAGAGGGCAATGTGCCCGCAGCCTTGGATTATGCGTTGGAAGCCCTGCCCCGAAACAATAGTATTTTTAACGCACCTTATACGGCGCAAGCCGAAAAAGCCCTGACAGATGCGCTGGGTGTATATGACCTTTCGGACGGGTTCAAAGCCTATAGCAATATTATTTTGCCGTCGGAACCGCTCAAAATGGTTATATCGCCGGAAGGAACTCGGATCGCGGTGTGCTATGCCTATGAAGTGTCAGTATATGATATCGCTACCGGAAATGCTTTGCTGACCATGCCGCTGGAGGAATCGGCTCTGTCAGACGTTTGTTTTGCCAATGAGACAACGCTGATTTATGCCAGCAAAGAGGGAGTGCAGGCGTATGACCTTGCGGCAGGGGCTGTGCTGTGGACCGGTGCGCCAGCCACGCAGCTGACGGTATCCGCCGACGGAAGTCGTGTGGCGGCTATCTATAAAGATGCCAGCCAGGCAGTTGTGTATAACACGGCAGATGGACAGGAATTCAAACGGGTGGATTTTGCCGGAAAACATCAGCACGTTGTGACCAACGATATCCTTGCCGATCCCAATGACGACCTGTTTGCGCTTAATGCTGCAGGAACAATGCTGGCAGTCAGCTTTTCCGATGGAGCGGTGACGATTTATGATCTGGTAAATCAGGACATGGATTTGATTCTGTTTGATGCCTCACCATATACGCATTTTGAAGGAGGCTTCTATGGGGATTATCTAGCGTTCTCGGGTTATACCCAAGACGACGGGCTTTTTGCGGTCATCGATACGGTTAATGCGGTACAGACCGGAGCTTTTGCTGGAACCCAGCCGTTCCACGTTCGTGCTGATGAAAGAGGCATCTACCTGGCAAATGAAGACGTATTGGTCAAACTCCACCCCGTCACGGGCGAACAGACGGAAGTTGCATATACTGAGGGGAAATTTATCACGAACTTTGTCCATGGCAGCGATTACACGCTTGTGACCACAGAGGATAGGACATGGTGGCTTTTTGACAATGCGACCCACTGTATCATGTCGGAGGAGCAGGAAGAAACGCAGGATTTCCTGCAGGTTTCTTCCAAGTATGTCGTACTGGGCAGCCTAAACACACCGGCGTTGCGGGTTCTGCAGGCAGAGAATCATCAGGATGCGCAGATATTCTCGTACGATCCGAAAGTCGCCCATGATGAAGCCCGTTTGAGCGCAGATGGGAAAACGGTTATGCTGTTCAATATCGATGGATTCCATCTGTATCAACTGGATGGGACACTGGTGGCTGAGGTAGAACTCCCGTCACCGGATCAGATTTATGACCAGCAGTATCGCAGAGATGAATCAGGCTCCCGACTGGAGGTTACTTATTACGACGGCACAATGCGCACTTATTCCGCGCAGGATGGTTCACTGCTGTCGGAGATAGCGGGCGCGGCACCGGATGAAAGTCTGTATGAGGAATTCTACACGGATCATTTGAAGATCACTGCGCCGCTGCATGAAGCACCTACGGCTTATGATAGGGAAAGCGGGCGGCTCATTCGCACATTGGAAGAAGATGCATATTTGACCTATGTAACGCAGGTGGGAGATTTTGTAATAACAGAGTATATATCCGCCGAAGGGAAACGCTATGGGTTGCTGCTGAATGAAAACTGCGAGACGGTTGCCTATTTGCCAAACCTTTGCGATGTGGTAGGGGACAAACTGGTGTTCGATGATATGTCAGGGAATTTGCGGCAAAGCCGCTTGTATTCCATGCAGGAGCTTTTCGCTTTTGCAGATCAGAAAAAGGAGGAGATTACATGAAAAAACTGAGGAGAGGATTGGCGACATTGTTGGCAACATTGTTGCTGCTTTCCACACTGTCGGTTTCCGCATTGGCATCAGAGCCATTGGAACCGGATGTGGAGGGTGAAAGCACGGGGGAGACGGCACCCGGTACTGAACCGAATTCGCTTTTGCCGCTAGATGAGTATTATTGTACTCTTGATTTGACGAATCTGTTTCCAGACGAATTGAAAGCGGTTCCGGTAGCCACTGTGCTAAAGGGGCTGAAATCATATTATCCGCTGCCCCCGATAAGCGATGATGCAGTGGTGTCCTGGGCGAAAAATAGTGATGACAATTATGTTACGGTTACGCAGAGCGATAAGATAGACCTTTCGCCTCGATATAACACTTCAAATACCGTTTCTCTTGAATTGATCGTTGGTACGGCGGATCAGTTGGATCCGGACAATATTCGTTATAATGTTACAGTGAATATTACCCCGATGATGGAGTGGCTTACGTTCAATGCTGCGACGGCAGATGATCCCAGAAACCCTATTCAGCTGTATGATAGCTATTTCTTTGATAATAACGGCGATAAATGGATTTATGAAATTGGTGCAAAGGATGTCAGCCGGCCCGCTTATCTGTCCATGGAACTTTCGCAGGAATGGGCTGGGCGGCCGGGTGTATCTGCTCAAGTATATACCGGCTACTATCAGTCGGAAGAAGAAATCGCTGCAGCTGGTCCTGCGGCGGAAGATGTAACAACTCAGGTCTGGGGAACACAGGCAACGAGTGCTGGCTATCTGGCAGATTATAGCTGGAAAAGCGGTTATGAGGGAATGCCGAGCTTTACGGTTGTGTTAAAAGAGGCAGATACGACGATCTTGGTGCAGCCATTTATTGCATACATATATGAAAGTCAGATGAATGTATCTTATAGCTTGCGTCAAGGAGACACAAATATATATTCTTCGTATTCCTATGATACCATTGAAACCCAGACGTTTAGGGTAAGCAGTGATTTGACTGAACAGGAATTTACTCTTTTTGCATCGCTTTATAATCCTGCTGATGAATCCGCTTCTGACCAGGGCGTGCAATATGTACAGCGGGCTGTCGAAGGATTATATAATACTAAAGAAGAGATTGAACAGCAAACGGATATCAAGGACCAGCTGTTTTCTGATAAAAGCGCAGGCGGCTACACTATTTCTGTCGGGACAGAAGTCATTTTCTCTGTGTTGGATACAAATGGTGATATTCATCAGACAAAAATTGTGATAAAAGAAAAGGAGGAATCGCAGCTTCCGCCTCAGCCTACGCCGTTGTCGCAAGATACCTATTTCCGAATTGAGGGTGGAAATGGGCTTCAGGCTTATGTGATGCCCTATGGAGATGACAGCTATTACTATAACGGCTATCAGACCGTGTTTCTCCTGGATAATACAGGAAAGCCGATTGCAGATGCAAACATTGTTCCGAAGTTCTATAGTGGACCTAAGGTGAATGTCTATGCCGGAGAGGACGTGGACGGAACATCAACCAGCGCAGTCAAACAAGAGAATGGAAAAACGGAGATAGCGTTCCAGTCCGGACAACCTGTCCAGTATTCGGCTGCGGCGGAAAATGGTACTCATCTGAAAAATTATTGGGTGACCTTCCTGACCCAGTATACTGGTGGGGCGAAGCTGTTTGTAAATGGTACAAACGTAGAGGCTCACTACGAGGATGGAATGCCAACTCGTGAAGTTTTCTTGGATGAAGCGCATGATTATCATCATGATATTTTCATTGCCAATATTGGAGATCAGGACCTCACTGGTCTTAAGGTAGAATTGAGCGAGGACGCCCAGAATATTGCGCTGGACGAGTACTGGACCATCGAAGACGGAACCCGAAGTCTGGCTCCATTCACAACCACATGGTCTGTTGCCAACGTGGCGAAAATTCGGTTGATTCCCACAGAGACCACTGGTGTCATCAGCGGAACGCTGACAATCTCTGCGGATGGACAGGAGCCGGTCAAGATTAAATTAAAGGGTACTGCCGGTATTCCGCAAATCACGACAGATACCTTGTTAGATGGTGTAAAGTATGTGCCATATTCCAGTGTCATTCAGACCAGCAATATGTATGACCCTGATGCCGTTGTATTTGACATTTCAGAGGGAACGCTTCCTGTTGGCGTAGATCTTCAGGAAAACGGAGAAATTTACGGCGTTCCTGCAGAATTTGGTGAATTCCCCATTACCGTGAAAGTCAGCTATAAGAATGATCCGACTGCATATGATACAAAGCAGTTCACCTTAAAGATTCTGGATAATACGGATATGAACGTAGAAAATGCCACCGATACAGGGTACGAGCTGAAGGACCGAGTCCCGGATCAGATAACAGAGTATACGGATCAGGTTTTTACTTCTCTAGGTGAATACGACGAATTTCAAGACTTCTGGCTGGACGGTCGTAAGTTGACCGAAGGAGTCGACTATATTTCCGAGCCAGGCAGTACCAAAATTACCATTAAAGCACAGACCTTTCAAAGCGCTGGTAGTGGCAAGCATACTATCGCTGGTGAGTTCCGAAATAGTAGTAAAGAGTTGAGACGTGCTGCACAGAACTATACGGCAAACACCAGCAGCCATAGCGGTGGCGGCAGTGGCGGTGGTACATCAAGCACTCCCAGTACGCCCAGTTATAAAATCACTACCAGTAACACGTTTACGAATGGGAGCGTAACCTTTGATCGTAGTTCGGCAAAAGCCGGGGATATTGTCGGCTTTACCGTTACGCCGAAAGAAGGTTATGAACTGAATACTCTGCATTTGTATCGAGCGGATGGTACTGAAATTCCGTATACGTTTAGCAATGGCAAGTATACCTTCAAGATGCCAAGCTCCACGTTCCGGGTGGAAGCAACGTTTAAAGAATTGCCGCCTCAGGTAACGAACCAGCCGTTTGTGGATATCCGGGAAGGTAACTGGTATAACGATGCTGTGATTTATGCTTATCAGAATGGGCTTATGAATGGTACTTCCGATACAACATTTGCTCCCAATGCGGTGACAACACGAGCTATGGTTATCACAACACTGTATAATTTGGCCGGCAAGCCAGCAGTGACTGCCGCTTCTTTTGCGGATGTGCCTGCCAATGCGTACTACGCGGATGCAGCTACATGGGCCTATGAGGCTGGTGTTGTAACCGGTTATACAAATGGACAGTTAAGGCTGACGGATAATATCACCAGAGAGCAAATTGCGGTTATGATATATCGCTATGCGCAAACGGCAGAACTGCATTTGACCACGGTGCGTGATTTGTCGATTTTCACAGACAGCGATCAGATTAGCGATTATGCCCAACAGGCAATCCTTTGGACATATGAGACTGGTTTGATTAACGGTAAAGGAAATAATATTTTGGATCCGAAAGGTATCGCAACAAGAGCGGAGTTGGCTACCATACTCATGCGGTTGGATTTGTGGCTGGATGAGATGGGGAAATAAACCGTACATTTTTATGTAACGGGATATAAGGTAAAATGTAGGGCGCACATATATCATACGGTTATATGTGCGCCCTGCTGTTGTATAGGAGAAACCGCCAAATCATCAGACGCGTGATTAGCGCCGCGATCTGCTCCTGATCAGTAACCGTCAAAGCTGGCGGCGGTTTGCCGTAATGTGGTAAGCGCTTAATAAGGACCCGCCTATAAAAAAGAGGCAGAATCTGAGACAATACTCACAGGACTTGAAAAGCTCACGGTGAGTTTATCGAGAGCAAGGACGAGAGGTGTCACAGATGGAAGACATATTACAAGTGCGGGAAGAATACCGTCTGCAGCAGTGGGGACAGATTGTGCAACAATGCAGAGAAAGCGGCATGAGCAATCGGGATTTTTGCCGTCAAAACGGAATCACAGAGAAAACGTACTATTACTGGCTGCGGAAACTGCGCATGGCAGCAGCCGGCAAAGATTCGCCCCGGCTAGTTGAACTGGAAAAGCCGGATTCAGCCAGGGACATGATCCATATCCGGTTTCGAGACGCGGAGATGACTTTGCCTGCGGGTACGGATGCGGATGCCATTACAGCGATTCTCCGCTCGCTGCAGCAGCTATGATCGATCTGAGCCGGGTTGAAAAATACTATGTAGCCTGTGGATATACGGACCTGCGCCGAGGGATAGATGGGCTGGCTGCTATCGTGTCCCAGCAATATGGCAGAGATCTCTGCGAGGACAGCCTGTTCCTGTTTTGTGGCCGGCGTACAGACCGCATCAAAGCGCTGTACTATTCCGGGGATGGGTATATACTGCTATATAAGCGGCTCAACAACGGTGCATTCGAGTGGCCGAGGACGGAACAGGAACTCCGGCTGTTGGATGCGCGTAGTTTCCGCTGGCTGATGGAGGGGCTGAAAATCGACCAGCCGAAAGCAATTCAAAAAGGAAAAAGAAAGGAATTATTTTAAGCAAATAGCTGTACTTTTTGAGCGTTTTATGGTATAATTTCACCATAAGATGATAAGAAACGGTGGTGTTGGCAATGGGCAGGAAAGCATCTTCCTCTCAGGCCGGCGCCACCTCTTTTTCGCAGCTGCAGGCAGAAAATGAATCGCTCAAAAAAGAGGTTGCAGAGCTGCATAGAAAACTGGAGCGCATGAGTGAATTGCTGCTCAATGCGCAGCGTACCCGGTTTGGGCAGTCCAGCGAGAAACGCTCCTATGTAATGCAGGGCGGCCAGCAGCTGAGGCTTTTTAACGAGGCGGAAGCAGAGCAGGATCATAAGGCTCCTGAACTGACAGAAGAAACAGTCGCGGTATCAGCCCATAAGCGGAAGCCGAAGCGAACAGTGGCCGAACTGACTGCAAACCTGCCTGTAGAGGAGATTCTGATCACCCTGCCCGAGTCCGAACTGGTATGTGACAGATGCGGCGGGAAGCTGGTCATGATTGGGAAGAAGCTGGAGTCCCAGCGGATACAGGTCATTCCCCGCCAGTGCAAGCTGCTGAAATATTACAGCTGCACATACGCTTGCCGGAAGTGCGAGGAAAAGACAGGCTTTGGAAATCTTATAACAACCGTAACCCCGCCCTTTCTGCTGAAGCACAGCCTGGCGACTGCTTCTTCGGTTGCCGATGTGATGATCCGGAAGTACGTGGATGGGCTGCCTTTAGCCAGACAGGAAAAGATCTGGGCGCGGGAAGGGCTGGAATTATCCCGCGCAACCATGTCCAACTGGGTAATCCAGACCGCACAGGGCTGGCTGAAGCCGCTGTACCGCTCGCTGAAAAAGCAGCTGCTGGGCTGTTCTGTGATCCATGCAGATGAGACGGTTGTACAGGTCCTGAAAGAAGATGGAAAGCCGGCTGCCTCAGAATCGAGGATGTGGGTCTATGCCAGCAATGACCGCAGCGGCAAACCGATCCGATATTTTGAATACCAGCCGAGCCGCAGCGGCAAACACGCAGCAGTTTTTTTGAAAGGGTTTAACGGTTGCCTGGTAACAGATGGCTACGCCGGATACAATCAGGTAGAAGGCGTGGTGCGATGCGGATGCTGGGCGCATATGCGGCGGAAATGGCGGGAGGCCATGCCGAAAGGAGCGACGAAAGAAAACTCCAAAGCCGCCATAGGATACGATTACTGCAATAAGCTCTTTGCCGCAGAGAAGAAGTATGCCGGATTGAGCGATGCAGAACGAAAAACGGCGCGTCAGGTGGGGGTGGAGTCCCTGCTTGAGGCCTATTGGTGCTGGGTGGAAACCCTGGAGCCGGTTCCCGGGAGCAAACTGGCGGAAGCAGTTGCTTATGCCCGGAACCAGAAGCCGTATTTGAGCGCATTCCTCGACCACGGCGAAGTAGACATTTCCAACAACTTTGCGGAGAATGCCATCCGGCCATTTACGCTCGGCCGAAAAAATTGGCTGTTCTGTGATACGCCGAAGGGCGCGGATTCCAGTGCGATCGTCTATACGCTGGTGGAGACTGCAAAGGCTAACGGCCTTGAGCCCTATGCTTATCTGCTTCAGGCACTGACGGAATTGCCATACCTCGGAAAAAGTCCAAGCCAGGAAGATCTGAATGCTTTTTTGCCATGGAGTGCAAAGATGCAGGCTGCCTGTGCTGAGAGAAATACGGCAACCGCTGGGGACCTCTGTTGAGGCCCCCAGTTTTTTGTGGACGGGGGATTATTATGCGCTTACTTAAAGAAAGAGTGATTCCAATGCACTGCTCATTTTGGGCAAAAACAATCATACTATTTGCGGGATAACAAAGAGGGTCTTCCAAACCGTGCGCTAAAACGGTGTAGAAAACCCTCTTTTTGCTTTATAAATGACAAAACAGATTTGGAGAAACCCGTCTGCGTCAGGCATATCAAATTTCATCGTTTTTTCGGTGTTATTCGATATGCCTCTTTTTTTGTGCTGCTTGATTGGAGCACCGCGAATTGGCATCCATTCATAGCGGCATACCCATAGCAACTTCTTTAAATGATTCACCCAAAATTCAAAGGAGTTGCTAATATGAAATTTATCGATTTGAGAAAAGAATACCCGCATCTGGATTCTACATACTCGAAATACCCTGTATCTTATAAAATTGACGCTATGTTTGAGGAATACCGACTGGCCGAACAAGCATTGGAAAAGCGTAAAATACGAAATGGCGATGTGGTCTCTTTGGATTCCGAGCCGGGGGTAGAAGCCCATGTCATGGAACGGGTAGCCGGCCCAGAGGAAGAAGTGATGCAGCACATTCAAAATGAGGAACTCTATAAGGCGCTGCGCTCCATACCTAGAAAACAGGCGGACCGGATCTACGCCTATTATTTTATGGATATGACGCTTGAGGAAATCGCTAATGCGGAGGACACAACGATTCAGGCGATTTATTACAGCATTCAGACCGGAAAAAAGAATCTGAAACAAATTTTGAAAAATTTTCTTTTCGAGACTTAAAAAATGGTCTCTAGATGTCCTTATTAATAGAGGGGTTTTTATCTCTCGGTGTTCCTTGACAATTCCATATTGACAGTATGTGCAGGTACTTCTACTGTGCATTTGCGATGTATCGCTTGTCGCAATGAGGATCAGCCGTTGCTGATAAGAGCGAGTTGCAAGCGGTATGTCCGAGTAATAATGGCTTATTTGGGTAAATGCAGCGCAGAAATAATGGTACTTCCGAACGGTGGCCTCCCACGTAAGAGGGGGAACCCTGCGGCACACGGTTAGACCGATGCTGTGGAGTTATGAATTGTCTTTGCCAAGGACAGCCTGCCATGCTCCCGTATCGTCAGGGGTGAGATAAATATGACGATGGGTACTTCCTTATATTTTAAGGTTAGATACCACGGGTCTGATACAGAATATACGTTTTCAAGACGCTGGCATACGAGGGCCTGACTATGACTGCTTTATGAAATGCCAGACGTGAACGTATTTTGCCAGACCCGTTCATGTGGCCTTAAAAAATGAGAAATTTTTTTGAGATTTACGAAAGCAATGACACATACGCTAAGGGGAAGGGAGTGTGATGAGATGACAGTTAGCGAATTGGCTCGTTTGAGCGAAGTGGATATCGAAACCGTTGAACAGAATGCGTTGGCACAAATCGAGGACGTCACGATAGATCCTTCCCTGCCTGCGATAAAGCGGATGATGGACTACTTGGATCAAGTGAAAAACCCGTATTGTTTCATGTGCGGCACAACTCCGGTCAAGATTTGCTTTTCGCCAGAGGGAAATGACTTGGGTGGAAAAGTGAAGGCGTATTTCTTGGGGTTGAAAAGATGACACGCATCAGAGAATGAAGTATAATATAGTCGTGATTATAGAGGATTGGAGGTAGTATGGCACGCATAAGAAAAAGTAGTGCAGCAAATGATTCGGTAGCTACGTTGAGGGTTTGGAAAGTAGGAAAATATATTCGACTTTCCCGCGATGATGGTAACAGTGAAAGCGAAAGCGTTGCGAATCAGCGAAAAATTCTTGATGAGCAAATCCCCGGATATTTCAGTGATGATTATGATGTTGTCGATGAATACATCGACGATGGACGAACGGGTACATCAGACGATACGCGCCCGGATTTTCTCCGCTTGGTGGAAGATGTGAAACGAGGAAGAATCAACTGCATTGTTACCAAAAACCTTTCTCGTGCGTTTCGCAACAGTGCAAATCAGGGAAAATTCCTGGAAGAATTCATTCCGCTTTATAACACGCGCTTTATTTCCCTTTATGAACCACGCATCGACACGTTTCTTAATCCGGAGGTTGTACATAGTCTGGAGGTCAGCATTACCGGATTTATGAACGAGCAGTACGCATACAAGACAAGTGTGGATGTTCGCCGCACTTTCGACACAAAACGTAAGAAGGGGGAGTTCATTGGTGCTTTTGCCCCATACGGCCTGAAAAAGCGACCGGATGATAAGAACAGTCTGATGATCGACGAAGAAGCTGCTGAAGTGGTTCGGGATATTTTTTATTGGTTTGTAGGCGAAGGCATGGCGAAAAGCGGTATTGCAAAACGTCTGAATGAACTGGGCATTCCAAACCCCTCTGCTTATAAGCGTCAGAAGGGGTTAAGATTTTGTCATCCACAGATATCGAAGGATGACGGGTTATGGAATGAAACAACCGTACGCAAGATTCTTCTTAACCAGATGTATATCGGAAATATGGTGCAGGGGAAACAAAAGGTAATCAGCTATAAGGTGCATGACCGGGTACGGACGGATGAAAAAGACTGGTATATTGTTGAAAATACGCACGAAGCGATCATAGATCGGGCAACTTTCGATAAAGCACAATCACTGCATCAACGAGACACACGGGTGTCACCGAATCAGAAAACCGTATATCTGTTTTCGGGTTTTGTACGTTGTGCGGACTGCAAAAAGAGTATGACTCGAAAGTTGTTCAAAACTACAACTTACTATTACTGCTCGACTTATGCGCGTAAATCTAAAACTGCTTGTACAAAGCATTCGATCCGCCAAGACGTTTTGGAGAAAACAGTTCTTTTGGCGATTCAGAAGCAGATCGCACTGGTAGGGAATTTAGCTGAGATCATAGATGAGATTAGCACCGCGCCAGTGATCCATACGGAATCGAAGCGAATCAATCAGTTGCTTGCATCCAAACAAAAGGAACTGGAGAAAATGACCGTCATCACGGACAATTTATATATGGATTGGCGGATGGGAGAGATCGACAAAACGGAATATCGCAGAATCAAGGCGAAAATCGAAGCACAGACCACGCAGCTGCAAGAAGTGATTGCGAATCTGCAAAAGGAAAAAGAAATTCTCGCTAATGGGATTAGCTCAGATGAACCGTATCTTACCACCTTTCTGAAATACAAGAATATTGACCATCTGGAACGCGGGATTCTGGTAGAACTGGTTCACGCAATTTATGTTCACAAGGATGGCGAAGTAACAATCGAATTTACTTTTGCAGATCAGCATCGACGGATATTGGAATATATTGAAAATAACCGTCGAGAACTAGAGGCTTTGGAGAGCAGAAGGGCAATGTAAAAAACCCAAAATGCTTTCCAATTTTCTTAAAAGAAAAACTTCGCATAAATGAATGCAGCCACAGGTCCGACTGGCCCGACGGGCGTAACAGGACCGACTGGCCCGACGGGCGTAACGGGACCGACCGGTCCGACAGGTGTAACCGGTCCGACCGGTCCGACCGGTCCAACGGGCGTAACAGGCCCGACTGGAACGGCCGAACCGGTACAGCTGCTTGCCGCCTACTCGACTCCTGCGCAAGCTGGTAACAGCCAAACACCGTTGCTGTTTGATCGTAATGGCGCGTCGTATGGCTCGGCAGTCAGCCATACGGCCAATACGGCTAATTTCGCAATCAATCAGCCGGGCGTGTATACGCTGGCTTTCAGCGGCAGCTTTGCTCCGTCCAGCACCGGTACTAATTTCCCGCTGAATATTACCACGGTGGCGCAGCTCAATGGAACGGCGATACCGGGCGCGGCGTCTCAGCACACGTTTGCGGAAAAGGGTGAGGTGGCCAGCCAGGCGTTTACTGTCCCCTTTGCCGTGCCGTCTGTGCCGGCAACCGTGCGTCTGATTTCCACGGGAGGAAACTTCCAGTACAGCAACCTGTCTGCTGCTCTTACCCGCAATGGCGATATTCCAGCATCCTGATAAAGCCACATGTATGCCCCGGCTGTTTCTTGCGGCCGGGGCGTTGCTGTTTTCGTACAAAAATAAGTTGGGCGTGCGGTTTGGTGAATGAAAAGGGGCGAAAAAGACAGAATATTGTTCGACTTCCGGGGGAGAGTATGCTATACTGTAACTACTTTATCCGGCGAGCAGTATGATGGCGCGACGAAAGAAAGGAAAACAGTATGACGATCTTACAATGTGATTGTGGAAATGAGATCTATATTATGGATGAAACGGAAGCGACAGCGTGGCAGTGTGATGCCTGTGGGCAGTGGTACGACTTTTTTGGCGTTAAGGTCACGCCGCCCGGACAACGCAAAAGCCAACCGTCTCCACACCTGATCAATTGGAGTGCAGGCGAGGAACTGTAAAAGGGAGAAAACACTATGAACAAGCAGAAAATCGCATTGCTTACGGATTCCTGTGCGGATATTCCGGCCTCGATTATCCGTCGGTATGATATTTTTGTCGTGCCGCTCAAGCTGCTTTTCGCAGATGGGGAATACGCCGATGGTGTGGATATCACGCCGGACGAGGTATACCGGCGGCTGCCGCACGAGATTCCCAAAACAACCTTGCCGGATGGCGCGACGGTTGAGGCGGCGTTTGCGCGTATCCGGGAGAAGGGATATGCCCGCGTGCTTGCAGTCTGCCTGTCGGGCGGGTTGAGTGGTACCTGCAATCTCGTGCGGCTGATCGGAGAACAGGCGGCTGGGCTGGAGACCGTTGTGCTGGATTCGCGCAGCGGTTCGCTCGGCATCGGTATGTCCGTTGTGCAGGCGGCTCGCTGGATTGAGGCGGGCTGGACATGGGACGAACTGCTGCGTGCGATGCCTGTGTTGCTGCACGATACCAAGGTATTTTTCTGTGTGGATACGCTGGAATATTTGCAAAAGGGCGGTCGTATCGGTAAAATTGCAGCAGTGGCGGGTACGCTATTGCAGATCAAGCCGATTATCACTTTTACGCCGGAGGGGGAACTGGTTAGCGCAGCGAAAATCCGTGGGCGCAAGGCGGCGATGGAAAAAATGGTACAGATGGCAGCTGCATTGGTTCCGCGCAACATCCCGTTTAATCTGGCTGTGGCGCATGGCGGCGCACCGGAAGAACTGAAAACCATCCGCGCGCTGGCTCAAGCCAGCCTGCCCGACCATCTTTTGTGCATGGAAGGGGAGATTGACTGCACGCTGGGTGCTTATGTCGGCCCGCATTTGTTAGGCGTGGGGGTACAGATGCTGCCGGAAGCGCTGCGCGCGGCAGGAAAAGAAAATTAACGGTACTGTAACCTTTTTGCCGGCTGTTTGATGATATAATATAGCAACAGAAACCCAATAGCAGACAGTAGGGTAGGAAGGAATGAATCAAACATGACATATCAATCGGCGTACGGGTCAAGCTATCGGCGCCACCGTCACCGCCATCGACGGCGCAACAGCCACTATGGAGTGCTGGTCGCGTTGATTCTTGTGGTGATCATCGCAGTACCAGTCACATTCCGGATTGTAAAAACGGTAGCTGGCGCGATTTTTGGTGGGGAAAATCAGCTGGTCTATCAAATTGACAATAGCAAAGCCTATGTTGATGGGAAGGCGGTGGATCTTGCGGGAGCCGCTCCGTTCCGGGACAGCAGCGGCGCAGTTTTGGTGCCGGTCAAATCGCTGTGCGAGCAGTTGGGCTTTGACCTGACGTGGGAAGCGGACAGTCGCACGGCGATTCTGGAAGATGGAAAAAATACGCTGCGCGCACAGGTGGACAACAAAACCGCACAAATCAATGGGGAGAATCGCACGATGTCGGCGGCCCCGGTGATACAGGACGGGACAACCTATGTGCCGGTGCAGGATGTATGTGGCATGCTGCCCTGTCAGGTAAGCAGTACGGAGGCCGCGCAAGGTGATCTTCTGGTTATCGTGCGGTCGAACAAGACGTTAGATGAACAAGCAATCGGCAAAATTGCAGATGAGGCGCTCAAAGTGCTCGGGCCGTCCGAAGCGCAGCTGGATTCCGGTAGCGTGCTGATGCGCACGGATTCGGATAAGCTGATTTATAATGGTCAGCTACATCAGATGAAGACCGAACAGGAACGTCGCAGTGTTTCGGTTGTCGACCGTGATGGTCTGCAATATGTCCCGCTGGAAGAAGGGGCGGCTGCGCTGGGCGCAACGGCGACCTTTGACGGCAAGGACGAATGGACAGTCGATTACAATGGTGTACAGTCTACCGTGCGCAATGACGGTAAGACCCATGTGGGCGGCGACCGCGTCAAGGGCGGGGACATCCGCGCCTTTCAGGATGAGGAGTCCGGGCGGTTCTATGTATCGGCGCAGTTGTTTGCTGCGCTGCTTGGCAAATCGTATACCGGGCTGGAGGATGGCGCGTTTGCACTCACCGATATGCCGCTTGACGGGTTTGACAGCCAGAAAGCATACCTGTCCGGCAAATGCGGCGGATTGACGCAGGCAGTCGGCGCGAATGTCCCTGAGGCGGATGTTTACATTGCCCTGACCTTTGATGACGGCCCCACCGGCGCATTGGATGGGTATCCGTCCGGCCTGACGGCATACCTGCTGGACGGCTTGAAGGAGCGCGGTGCTCATGCGACCTTCTTTATGGTTGGCGACCGTGTCAATATGTTTAGCAGCACGTTGCCGCGTCTGGTATCTGAGGGGCATGAGCTGGGCAACCACACAATGACCCACCCGATGCAGCATCTGACTGGCCTGAGCACGGACGGCATTCGTCAGGAGATCACGTCCGCTACGTCTATCATTGAGGAAAAGGCGGGTCAGCCGCCTACGGTGCTGCGCCCGGTCGGCGGCGGCGTCAACAGCGATGTGAAAGCGGTTGCCAAGGAGCTCGGCCTGCCGATCATCAACTGGGACGTGGACACGCAGGATTGGAGCATCCGTGACAAGGAGAGTGTGAAAAACGCCATTGTCAGCAAGGCGCAGGACGGCTCTGTGGTGTTGATGCACGACCTGTACACGACTTCGGTTGAGGGCGTGCTGGCGGCGATTGATGAACTGCAAAGCCGCACGGACAAGACCTATGCCTTTGTTACGGTATCCGAGTTGGCGGCGGTCAAGGGCATCACGCTCGAACCCGGCGTGGTGTATAATGGGCTAACGGATAAGGTCGCCCAGCAGATTGCAGATGGCACCTATGCGCCGACCGAATTTACCTGATTTCAGAATACCAAGAAGCCGCAGGCAATGCCTGCGGCTTCAACTTGTCGAAAAACTTATGTATAGTGCAACTGCTGGGAGCGTAGCGACATAAAATAACAAAATTCGGGGGCGTGCACCTCGAATTTTGCCCTCGACCCGCGCCATTTGGCGTGAAACCGGGGGTATCAAAAGCGGTTTCCATCGGAACCGCTTTTGTAGATAGGGGGTATTGGATACCCCCTATCGGGCTGTCGAACTTTTCGACAGCCTCAGGCCGCAGGCAACGCCTGCGGCTTCTCTTTCATATGGAATAGTCCGGGAAATATTTTTCTACAAAGGGGATGCGCTGCACGCGGAAAGTGCGGCTGTTGAGATAGGAGAGCGCCCCTGCGTCCTGCGTAAAGCGGAAGGTGAGGGAGTAAGCATACAGCAGTTGACCGGTTTCACCATAGGGGCGGTTTTTCTCATTTGTGCCATACTTGCCGTCGCCCAACAGGGGGCAGCCGATGGATGCCATGTGCGCACGGATCTGGTGCGTGCGGCCGGTGAGCAGCTCGCACTCGACCAGTGACAGTTTGTTGCGGCTGGAGAGTGTGCGGTAGCGCGTTTGCGCGGTTTTTGCGCCGGGCACACGCGTTTGGTGCAGTGTGACCTGCTTTCGTTTTTCATCCCGTCGCAGATAGTTTTGAATGAAGCCATCGGGCGGCTGTGGGCGGCCGTGTACGACGCACAGGTAGCGCTTTTCCAGTTCCCGTCCCTTGATGCGGTCGTTGAGGATACGCAGTGCTTCGGCAGTTTTGGCACAGATGACGATGCCGCCAGTGTTGCGGTCGATGCGGTTGCACAGCGCAGGCGCAAAGGAAGCTGCATCCTCCGGATTCCATGCGCCGGACTGGTACAGGTAGGCCTGAATGTGTGCGATCAGGGTGTTTTGGTCGCCGTGCTCGTCGGCGTGTACAACCATGCCGGGCGCTTTGTCGGCCAGCAGGATGTTTTCGTCCTCGTAAACAATATGGATTTGCGGCTGATGGATGTGGTGGAAGGCGTCTTCCTCGCGCGGCGCGTCAAAATATTCGTCGTTCAGATAGAGCTGCACGGCGTCGCCTTCGCACAGGCGATAGGCTGCTTCCGTGCGCTTGCCGTTTACTTTGATACTTTTGAGGCGCAGGTATTTGTGCATCATCCCACCGGATAGCAGTGGCACAGCCTTTTCAAGAAATTTGTTCAGCCGTTGCCCGCTGTCGTTTTTTGTGATATAATATTCTCTCAAAATGGTTTTCCCTTTCCGTTTCGTCGGCGTGTTCCTGCATTTTAGTATACTGCATTTGCGTGCAAAAGGGAAGTGCCCGTCTATACGGGAAAACCGCGTTTTCATGCATGTTTTGGTTGACAAAGCGGGAATGGGTGTAGTATACTATCTTAGTACCATGTGAGGTTGACATGAAGATTGATTTGAAAAAACTCTCCGCGCCGCAGGCCTCGGTTCCGTTTTCGGAAGTGATTGACCTGCATGAAGAAACACTTTACGGCGCGAAGCCCTTCCAAAGCCCGGTGCAATGCAGTGGCGTTGTGTCACGGGAAAGCGGTGTGCTGCGGCTGAAGGGGACGATCAAGACCATCTATTCCACCGCTTGCGCACGTTGCCTGAAACCGTTGGACATCCTGCTGACGGCCGAGGTAGACACGGTGCTCTCGGACGAGCCCGGGGCGGAGGAAGAGGACGACCTTTTCGTGCTGACCGGCGACAGCGTGGATACGTCGGAAGTGTTGGTGCCCGCCCTGATTTTGCAGGTACAGATGACCTATCTGTGCCGGGAGGATTGCAAAGGGATTTGCCCGCACTGCGGTGTCGACCATAACGAAGTCGATTGCGATTGCGAAAGCAAACAGATCGACCCGCGTTTTGCCGCGTTGCGCGCCCTGCTCGACCCAAACGGGGACGGGCGCAATTGAAGTTCGTAATAAAAAATAAGTCGATAGAGTAGGAGGTGTATCCACCATGGCAGTACCGAAGAGAAAGGTATCCAAAGCCCGCCGCGACAAGCGCCGTAATTCCCACTGGAAGCTGTCTTTGCCCGGCATGACCAAGTGCCCGCACTGTGGCGAGATGAAGCTGGCGCACAGAATGTGCAAGGCCTGCGGCTACTACAACGGCCGTGAGGTTGTCGCCAAGGAAGCGTAAGGCAACAACAGAACAGGAAATGGAGAAGGCGGCAACGACTTCTCCATTTTTTTTCATTGATTCGTTTGAACCTGCACGGTTCAAACG
>OEQS01000054.1_pt1 | contig 19534 bp, 13 predicted proteins | sample 1539731 | NCBI WGS metagenome assembly OEQS01 (sample SAMEA3891890, study PRJEB23780) | metagenome | biome: terrestrial biome; feature: animal house; material: Caecal content | place: Italy | collected 2015-05-05 | reverse complement strand
TCATTCGCTTAACAAATGAGGAGCGTGCAAAGGCCGGACTGCCTGCATTGAAAGTAAATGATAAGCTTATGCAGGCTGCGGCTATCCGTGCCAAAGAGTTGACAGAACGATTTGCACATGTTAGACCTGACGGTGATGAAACCTATTCCGTATTCGATGAAGTAGGATATGATTTAGGGATGAAATTAGCAGGTGAAGTAGCTGCTTACGGGCAAACCACGCCTCAAGCAGTAGTAAATGCATGGATGCAGTCTAAAGGCCATAGAGACTGGCTTTTGAGTGAGGAATGTGTTGAAGTCGGTGTAGGTATTGCTATTTCCTCCAACGGCATATTCTACTGGGCACAAGTGTTTACAGGTGAATAAATCACGTATACAAGAGCGATTGGTTTGACCTAATCGCTCTTTTCTTTTATCCAGAGGATGAAAAAAGTGAATTATGATCAACGTGCGCCGCCTTCTTCCTTGAAGGCGGCTTTTTTATTCCAACATTAAGGAGGAGCAAAATGATAAAGGACATTTTGAAACGGTCAACCGCAGGCTTGTTGTCCGCTCTCACCCTGCTTGCGACCGTGCCGCTTTCCGGCGCGGTGGATGGCGGGATTATGCCGCTGGCAGAGGAGGACAACGAGGCGTCCAGCATTGAGATAAATGTGGGCGAAGTATACAACATTGCGGATAAGGGCGTGCAAAAGGCGTGGTTCCAGCAAAACGGCGCGCCGCGTAACGTCTGGCCGATGTTTACCGAAGCATCAGACGGCACGGAAATCCGCGCCTATTGCGCGGATCACAGCAAGGGCAACCCCGGCACATCGGGAATGCCGTACACGGTGACAAGCCGCGTATCGGATATGCATGTGTATGGCGTCGCGGCGCGCAGCGATGCGCGTATGACACTCAATGAATTTATTTCCAGTGTAGGAAGCCCGCTTTCCAAAGAAAATTTTACAGAAGATATGTACTTCAGCGCCAGTCAGGCCGCAATCTGGTGTGCCTTGGGCGATGCGCAGATTGCTGCGAACAGTAGCTTTGGGATTGGTTATTCCAGTTCTACGTCTCTTGGTTATCGCGCTGCTGGCAAGACTTTGTCTGCAAGCACCACATCAGAAGCACTCACGTTATTTGCAGCTATAAAAATGTTGCAATATGGCAATGACTTTTACGATGCGTGGGGGCCTAACGGCAAAGGCCATGCGCCGTGGGTTGGCGCTACCATCAATTACACGCCCGGCAATGCGGAATATACCCCCGCGGCACAAAAGACCGGCACGATTGACATCGGAGGCAGTATCATATCTGGTGGTACGTTCGCGGAAAAGGAAATAGACGGCCAGCAGTACATGGTACTGCCCATGGCGGCGGCAAGCGCGACCTTTGTGCGCGGTGATGGCGAGTATGGGCAGATTTTTGTCCGTGCGGACAATATGCCGTCCGGCGCGTTCCTCATGGACAGTGAGGGCAACAAGAGCTATGATGATGGCGGCTCGCAGCGGCTTACGTTGGCTAAGGTGCAGAGAAACGACGACCTGTACAAAAATGGCAACGATATGGCTTATGGTGAAACTTTCCTGTTCTGCATCCCCAAGGCCACAGCGGAGCAAATGGATGAAGCCAGCACGCCATTGGAGACCCAATTCTTCGCCAGCATGAATGTAGACCGTTATAACGTGTACGCAGCCAGCACAACCATTTCGGGTGTGCAGCCGGTTATCATGGTGGAGCCTGCTGTTCAGAAGGTTAGTGCAAGTGTTGGGTTTGCGCCTCAAGGCGTACTACCCCAAAACGTAGATCTTAAAATACTTAAAACAGATGAAAACGGCGCAGGGCTGGCCGGATGCACATTCCAGATCACCTATGGTTCTGCACAAAAAGAAGCTACGACCGATGGAAATGGTGAAATTCGATTTAGAGATCTTCCTATCAACACCGATGTCACTATCAAAGAAACCGCAGCGCCGGAGGGCTACACCCTGCTGCCGGATAAGGTTGTGAACACCGGCTCCACTGGCGGCAAAACGATTGAAGTGAAATTGGCCAACAGCGATGACCATGTTTTCAAGGTGCAAAAGACCTCCAGCGCAGACGGCCGCAACCTGATGGGTGCAAAATTCGAGGTCAAGGGCATTGACAACGATTTTGTCAACACCTATACCACGGACGCGCTGGGCGAGTTCACGATCCAAGGCCGCGACCTGCCCATTGGCTCTTTTGAAGTGTATGAAATCGCAGCGCCGGAGGGCTACGCCACGGATGGCGCCGACATTCAGACCTTCAGCTGGGATAATACCCGTGACGTGACGCTTACTTTCAAGAATGCACCGCTTCCCGGTATCCAGATCTATAAGTACGACAAGGACAGCAAGGAGCCGCTGGCGGGCGCGACCTTTGAGATCCGCCGCAACGGTCAGGTTTTGCAGACGGTCAAGACCGACGTCAACGGCTATGCCAAGGTATACAATCTTCCCAAGGGCTTCTATCAGGTGGTCGAGGTAGAACCGCCGCAGGGCTATCTCAAGGACGAAGTAGAGCATGAGGTTTACATTGACCCGTCCGCAGACCCCACGCAGATCGTCCGTGAGGTAAACGTCCCGAACACCAAAAAGCTGTCTATCCGCATCGTTAAGATCGACAAGGAGACAAAGGTACCGCTGGAGGGCTTCACGTTTGACGTCTACTACAACGACGCCCACCTGACTTCGGTTACAACCGACGAAAACGGCGAGTCAATGCTGGAGAACCTGCAGCCCGGCACTTACCGCGTGCATGAAACGGACGGTGATACCGATCACTACAATCTAGACGCTCCGGATCAGACCGTGGAATTGATCAAGGATCAGGCCGAAATCCCGACCCTGACCTTTGAGAACACGGTCAAAAAGCATTTCGGCATCTACAAAATTGACGAGGAAACCAAAGTACCTCTCGAAGGCGTGACTTTTGAAATTTGGAAGGATGGCCGATTGCTGGGAAACTATACCACAGATGAGAGTGGACGCATTTGGCTCCCCTATGCAGAACCAGGAACCTATCAGGCTAAGGAAGTGATTACTGACCCGCGGTATATTCTCAACGAAACGACGTTTACGATTGAGAATAACAGTGAATATCCGACGTTCTTCACCATCCCCAATACCCGCAAAAAGGATATTATCGTTAAGAAGATTGACCTCGATACCGGCAAACCGATGCAGGGTGTTGTATTTGAGGGCTTCAAGGACGGCAAGAGCATCGGCATGTTCACGACCGGCCCGGACGGCACGTTTACCATCGACTACGCGGAACCCGGCACCTACAAATTTGTGGAACGGCATACGCTTGCCGGTTACGAACTGAGTACGGTCGTTCTGGAGGGCGAACACACGACAGACCGCGATCTGGTGCTGACGCTGGACAACGTCGAGCAGAAATCTTTCATTGTAAAAAAGATCGACAGCGAGACGAAAGAGCCGCTGGCAGGCGTACAGTTCAAAATCTGGCGGGATGGCGTACTGCTGGGCGATTACACCACGGATGAAAATGGCCGCATTGAGATCAAAAATGCGCCCGCAGGCACTTACAAGGTGCAGGAAGTCAATACTTTGAAAGAATACATCCTGAACGATGAAGTGCTGGAGATCGAGCATACGACGGTCAAGGACACCGAGCTTACCGTGGAGAACACCAAAAAGCCCGGTTTGCTCATTCAGAAGATCGATGCAGAGACACGCAAGCCGTTGAAAGATGCGGTATTCAAGCTGACCAAGGCAAATGGTGATGTGGTCAAGGAGGATATTATCACCGGCGAGGACGGCACTGCGTTTGTTGAAGGGCTGGAAGCTGGAGACTACATCGTAACAGAAATTACCGCTCCGGGCGGCTATATACTCGATGAAACCCCGCACCCTGTTTCGCTGGAGAAAGGTAAAACCTACACCCTGACGCTGGAGAACACGAAAAAGCCCGGCCTGCTCATCAAAAAGATCGACAGCCAGACGAAGAAGCCGTTGCAAGGCGCTGTATTCAAGATAACGCGCGGAGACGGTTCGGTTGTACGCGAGAGCGTCACAACGGATGCAGATGGACTTATTCATCTGCCGGAGCTGGATACCGGCACATACATCGTCACAGAGATCTCTGCGCCGGACGGCTATGCCATCGATGAGACGCCTAAGACGGTTGAAATCCGTGCTGGACAGACCTATGAGGTCACGTTCACCAATACGAAAAAGGGCGGTTTCACCATTAAGAAGATTGACGAAGATACCCGTCAGCCGTTGAAAAATGCGGTGTTCAAGATCACTAAGTCTAATGGTGAGTTCGTCAAGGAAGCCGAAACCGATGCGAATGGTGTTATCACGCTGGATGGCTTACCGGAAGGCAGCTATATCGTGACCGAAATCAAAGCACCGGACGGCTACATCCTGCAGGACACGCCTAAGACCTTTGAGATCAAAGACGGCGGCAGTATGGAGCTGGTATTCACCAACAAAAAGGCATACGGTTTGCAGATTCGCAAAATCGTAAAGGACACCGGTGAAGCTTTACCGGGCGCAAAATTCCGTGTGGAAAAAGCCACTGGTGAACTGATTGGCGAGTATACGAGCAATTCTTCCGGCCTTGTAACTGTTTCCGGCCTTGAGGATGGCGTGTATGTCGTGACGGAAGTCTCCTGTCCGGATGGTTACCGTCTGGATAGCACCCCGCAGAATGTGATCGTCAAGGCTGGTGAGCTGGCTACTGTCACATTCGAAAACGCTCGGCTGTCCAGTGTCCGCATCCGTAAGATCGATTCCGTAACAGGTGAGCCGATTAGCGGTGTGCGCTTCCTCATCAAGGATGAACACAATAATGTCATTGGCGAATACACTACGGATTCGGACGGTTACATCGAACTGGAGGACGATCTGGAGGAAGGCAAATACTATGCCGAGGAGATCGAAGCTGCGCCGGGTTACATCCGGGATGAGGAAGTAAAAACATTCCGCGTTAAGCGCGGCGAAACGACGGAAATCGTGTGGGAAAATACCCCGCAGCAAGGTCAGATTCAGATCACTAAAAAGTCCAAGGATGATAACCCGATCAACGGCCTGCCTGCCGGCACGCTCCTGCAGGGCGCGACCTTTGAAATCTATGATAAGGCAGGCAATGTCGTAGACACCATCGTAAGCAATGAGCGCGGCGTTGCAGTTTCCAAACTGCTGCCGCTGGGACGCTACACGATCAAGGAAACGAAAGCCCCCGCGTATTACGGAGCATCCGGTGAAACTTTTGAAGCCGAGATCGAGTTCTCCGGTCAGATTGTGCGCCTTGAGGTATTGAACGAGAGCGTATATACCAATGTTTCTATTGCCAAGTCTGGCCCGAAACAGGTTGTACCCGGTCAGCCGATTCGGTGGACAGTATCACACATCGCTAACAATTCCACCGTTCCGCTGCAATCGTTCTACTGGCGCGATACGTTACCGTATCAGGCGGTGACGCTGGATAAGATCGTGACCGGCACATACAATGCGCGGCTGTCCTACAAGATTGTATACCGCACCAATTACAACCAGAACTACCGCACGCTGGCGGATAACCTGTCCACGGCGCAGAACCGCACCATTCAGGCCAATCCCACCGCGCTCGGCTTGAAGTCCGGCGAGGTAGTCACTGACTTCATGTTTGTGTTTGGCAATGTTCCCGCAGGCTTCCGCTGCGTAGAAACCCCGTATGTATACGGCAATGTGCGTTCCTCTGTCGCAGGCACAGCTTTTGTCAATAAGGCAGATGTAGGCGGCTTGCATAACCAGCAGTGGATCATGTCCAACGATGCGTGGACAACGACCATTTACCGCGTAACAAAGCCGGTTCTACCACAGACCGGTTGGTAAAAACAAAGGAGGTTGAGATTCTATGAAAGCACGACGAATTATCAGCGCGGCCATGGCCGCAATGCTGGCGCTCGGCTCCACCGCATTTGCGGTGGGCGAGCAGCCCAAGACTGAGAGAATCGTCACCACACAGAACGGCACGGGTTATACCGTGTCGTCTGTAGGGCGGCATGTTATTGCGACGGGTGACAGCAGCCAGTCCTTTGCCTTTGCACCAACGGATGGATACGATCTGAGCCAGCTCATGATTACAGACGGTGAGTTTACAGACCGGGCCGACGTGGCCAGTCTGGATAAAGACCTGACGATGAACGGCACAACCTATCCCATCCGCTATGAATCCAAGATCGACGCACAGGGAACGAGCGTGATCCGCGCAACGGTTTCCATTCCTACAGCACAGGATGACATTACCTTGTCAGCAGAAGCCGTCAGCTCGGAATACACGGTTACAGCCATGTCACAGAGCGGCGCAACCGTATCGTCCGCTACAACCAAGCTGGGCAAAGGTGAAGCCTACACCATGACGGCCAAGCCGGACGGCAATCTGTATTGCATTACCAGAGCAGATCTGACGATTGGCCAAAACAAGACCAGCGTCGCGCTTTCCAAAGGCTGCGATGAGATTTCGCAAGGATACCGCTTCACCATGGACGCTGAGGGTGTGCTGACTGTGTACTGCGGTGGAGTCACCAGTTCGTCTACAATTGAGCTGAAAACAGCTGAACGCGAGTCGGACAGTGATGAAGTGCTGGTTACGGTTCACACCGGACGTGGAATCAGCAGCGAGGTGTCCAAGGATATTGTGAAAAAAGGGAGCAATTACACGGTGTCTTTTTCCGCAAACCGGGGCTATGCCATCGACGCGCTGACCCTTGAAGCAGATGGAAAAACTGCGTACAGCACCCCGAACACCAACACGGTATTTATCGGCACAAACGCATACCGCGTATCTGGAAACGACAGCGGCTGCACGGTATACCTGACGGATCTGCAGAGCAATATCACCGTGAGCGCAGAGAGCGTCTATGACAGTGATAATCTGCTGGTGACAACCTCTGCCGGTATCGGAGTGAAGATCGACAAGAATTGCGGCAGCAGCGTAGAGGTTGGCACGGATGTGGATTTTGATATCTACGTCACGGATGAAGTTAAATACGAGCTTGACCGTATTACGCTGCAAATTGGCGATAGCAGCCAAACCGTAGATGCAGATGATACTTCGATCCGCGTCAGCGGCGAAACATACCGCATGACCACCGATGAGGATGGTGTTACGCATCTTTATGTGACCGATATTGATAAGCCGGTGCGTGTATCTGCGACGGCAAGCCGGAACAATACCAATTACAGTGTCAAGATCCAGCAAATGAGCTATCTGACGATCAGCAAAAATACCGGCTCGACCGTATCTCATGGCAAGGATGTGAAATTCACCATCAAGCCGGATAGCGGTTATACCGTTGATACTGTGACGCTGAAAATCGGCTCCAAATCCGAAACGGCCTATGCGGGCGCATCTATCATCGCCGTTGATGGAGTTTCGTATGAAATGGAGCGCAGCAGCGACGGCACGGTGACTGTCTATGTAGACAATGTCCGTGCAAATGTTTCTATCTCGGCAGAAGCGGAAAAAATCGCAACCGGAAGTGGATCGAATGGGAAAATCTATATTGATCGTTCTGTAAAATCTCCATTCTTCGTTGGGTACAATTCGCAATTCTATCCAGAGGATAATATGACACGCGCAGAAGCCGCGCAGATGCTTGTCCGTATGACAAATGCAGATCCGAACGCAAGTTATCCGATGGCTGGGTTCAGCGATGTGCAGTCAGATGCTTATTATGCAAACGCATTGAATGCCTTTGCGTATGGCGGCATCGTTGACGTCGATACTTCATACTTCCGACCCTATGCGCCGATCACCCGTGCGGAGTTTGTGGAAATGATGTATCGGCTCGACACGACCGGCAGTTATAGCAGCTCGGCGCGATTCTATGATGTATCTCCCGAAATGCAGGATGCAGCTGCTATTGCATACTGTGCCGATCGTGGCTGGGTAAATGGATACCCGGATGGCAGTTTCCGACCGGGTGGTTATATCACCCGCGCCGAAGCGGCAGCAGTAGTCAATCGGACGATGGGACGCACCATTTCGTCCAGTAATGTTTCTGGAATCCACTATACGGATGTGCCGGAGTATCATTGGGCATACAATGAAATTCTGATCGCGTCCAGCTATCAGTGTTGAGTCTCTATGAGGCCAGACAAAAATAATATGCCAAGCACCGCCCTTTGGGCGGTGCTTGCTATTCCTGTGATATGGTTCGGTCTGCTATGCGGAGGTGTAGCAGCACCGGACAGGACAGCAGCAGAATGGTTGAATGCTTTAACCTTGTCCATGGAAGATCCTCTGCGTATTACGATAACGGAATACAGCGTCAAAGCAGTACTTATTATCTTGCTGGTTTATTTGCTTTGCGTGGTGATGTTCATCGACGGCCAAGGCAAGCGCCGACCGGGCGAGGAACACGGCTCGGCAAGATGGGGCAAAGCAAGGTCGGTTTGTGCGAAGTACCGGTATCACACCAAATTCATGGAGCGGTTGAAAGAGCGGATATCGAAGATAGCTTCGTTCTTTCGTTCTCTCCCTGTGCGTTTGCATATAAAACGGCTGACGCCCGAGGAGCAGGAGAAAATGCAGGTGGAAAAGGCTTTGCATTTGCCATGTGATAAAAATATTCCGATCACACAGAATGTCTGCCTTGGATTGGATATGCGGCGGCACATGCGCAATCTGAACGTACTGCTGATAGGTGGATCTGGTGCAGGCAAGTCAAGATTCTTCTGTAAGCCGGGTATCATGCAGGCGAATTGCTCGTACCTGATCTGTGACCCCAAAGGGGAACTGCTGCGCGACTGCGCGCCGTTGCTTTTTCAGCGTGGTTACGATGTGAAAGTGTTTAACCTGAAACCCGGTGAGCGCCGTCGGACGAATGCGTATAATCCATTCCAATATCTGCGCTCGGATGCAGATGTCATCCAGATGATTACGCTTCTGTTTCAGGCGACAACGCCCAAAAATGCGCACTCAAGCGATCCGTTCTGGGATCGTGCAGAAGAACTGTTGGTCGCTGCGCTTGTTCTTTATTTGTATCACGAGGGCATGGAGGAAGATAAAAACTTTGCGACCGTCATGTATCTGCTGAATAATGCGCAGGCCAGTGAAGAAGATGAAAATTTTCGGAATCCGGTTGACGACTTGTTTCAAGAGTTGGCGTTCGAAAAGGGCGAAGAAAACGTAGCGGTACAGTTCTATACTGCTTTTAAGCTCGCTGCTGGAAAAACAGCGAAATCGGTGTTGATTATGGCCACCTCACGTCTGCGGCATTTTTTGCTGGAGGAAATCGCGGAAATGACTTCTACTGACGAAATGGATTTTGCTTCGCTTGGTGAGCATAAACGCGCCATCTTCATTTGCACGCCCGTGAATGACAAATCCTTTAACTACCTGGTAAGCATGTTGTATATGCAGGCATTTCAGCAGCTATACGATTGCGCAGAACGAAAACATGGCGGTACGCTACCTGTCCATGTGCGGTTTCTGATGGATGAGTTTGCCAATGTCCCGGTGTCGGAAGATTTTGAGCAAACACTCTCCACCTGCCGCTCGTACAACATTTCATGCAGTATTATTCTGCAAAACATTGCACAGATCAAAGGTATGTTTGAAAAAACGTGGGAAAACATCATCGGCAACTGTGATACATTCCTCTACTTAGGCGGCAATGAGCAGTCCACGCACAAGTATGTATCTGAACTGCTGGGTAAGGCCACCATCGACACACGGACAAGCGGACAGACCAAGGGCAGCCATGGCTCTTACACACGAAATTTTCAGCAGGCAGGTCGGGAATTGTTGACGCCGGACGAAGTACGGGCACTGGACAACAAATTTGCACTGGTATTTATTCGAGGTGAGTGTCCGGTGTGTGATTTGAAGTATGACTTGCTGCGTCATCCTGCACTGGCACTGACAGCCGATGGGAAAGCAAAGCCATACACGCCTCCGATACGATACGCGATCCATCCCGTATCGAGAGAGGGGAGGGGAGAGGGTAAAACAGAAGTGATATATGGTATCGAATTTGAATACTTCTCTGCTTAATCAAAGAAAAGGAGAAATGAAAATGAAAAAGCACTTACACAAATTAACCATGTTGATGTTCAGCCAAAAGGCATACGACCGCGCGCGGTCTGTCTATCGCGTAGCACTGCTTGGTACGACCATCGCTTGCTGTGCGATCGTACCAGCTTTTGCTGCCGATCCACTGTCGGCAATCAATAGCTTGAGCGATTTCGTCTTTTCCATCATCAAGGCGGTCGGCCTGATTATTGCAGGCTGGGGTGTTGTCCAGTTCGGTATGTCGATCCAGTCGCATGACCCGTCTCAGCGCACACAAGGCATCCTTTGTTTGCTGGGCGGCTTATTGATCTACTTTGCCAAAGATGTTCTCGATCTTATCACCGGCGGCTGATTGGAGTTGATGCAGAATGTGGGCACTCGACCTATTGGAAGGCGCGCTTGGAACATGGAATAGCTACATGGCGGAGATTTGGTCAGTCCTTACACAATCTCCGCAGGAATTTCAGGGCGGTGCGATCTGGCCGGTTATGGAGCGGATATTTTCGGTTCTTCAGGGCATCGGGTATGGGCTACTGATCCTGTTCTTTGCAATGTCTTTTTTCAAACAAACGGCCTCGTTCCGGGAGCTTCGGCACCCGGAACAGGTTTTTCGGCTGTTTATCCGTTTTGCTCTGGCGCAGGGGGCAATTACATACGGGATGGATATTATCAACCTGATTTTTGGGATTACAGGCGGCATTACGGAAAGTATTGCTACCAGCATGGGTGGACTGCACGGAATCACGGCATCACTGCCGGATTCAATCCGCGAAGCTGCGGAAGATGCTGGCATTATTGATCAGGCATTCATTTGCCTGATTGGTATTTTATTTGCCAGTATTGTGCTGGTGATCTCGCTGCTGATGCTGTTTCAGGTTTACGGAAGGTTTTTTCGGGTTTATCTCTATGTGGCGCTGGCTCCGCTGCCGCTGTCTGCGTTCGGCGGAGAACTGACAAGCAGGCATGGACGCACATTTGTGCAGAGCTTTATCGGCATCTGTCTGGAGGCAGCGATCATTGTACTGGCCTGCATCATATTTACAGCGTTTATCTCAGGCAGCGATCTGCCATCCGTGGATTTTGGAGAGGGGAGCATCGGGCAGATAGCCAGTTATATGATCGGTGTAATTTTTCAGATGCTGATTTTACTGGGTATCGTCAAAGCGGCAGATCATGTTGTAAAAGAAATGATGGGACTGTAAGGAGGCCGAACGAATGGAATGTACAGTAAATCGGGAAGTCCGCAATTACCGTGAAGGTGTCGTGATGGGCCTGAGTATGCGGCAGACCATTTGGGGCGGTGCAGCACTGGCGATTGCTGGTGCTGCCAATTTTGGCCTGCGCTTGTTTATCGGAAAAGAAACGGCAAGTGTATTGTGCATATTACTGGCTGCATTGCCCGCTGCAATCGGTTTTATGAACTATCAAGGTTTGAACTTTGAACAATTTGCACGGGCATGGCTGCGCACCAACTTCCGGCATGCGGGATGGTATGTTTACCGAGCTGTGAGCCTGTTTGACATACTGCATCGTGCGGCAGCAGAAGAACGAAAGCACCAAGAAAAAAGTGTGCGAAAACTGAAAAAGGAGCAAAAACGCAATGTTCAATAGAAAAAACAAGCTGAACTTGAACCCCACTATGCGTCCGGTGCGCGTGCCGCGCAGTGTGCAGCAGATAATCCCGATCCGGCGCGTGTTCCCTGATGCGGTCTGGCAAGTCAGTGGCACGGAATTCAGTAAAACATGGTCGTTTACGGATATCAACTACGCGGTTGCCAGTCTGGAGGATCAGCGTTCGATTCTGGATTCATGGGGGCGTGTGCTCAATGGGCTTGCAGCGGACAGCCGTCTCAAAATCACACTGGCAAACCGGAAATTCGACAAAGACTCGTTTTCTGAATCTATTTTTTTGAAGCGGAAAGACGATGGACAGGATGATTACCGCGCTGAACTGAACAAGGTGTTAATGGATAAGGCCAAGGGCAGCAATGGCATCGTTCAGGAAAAATATGTGACGTTAACGGCAACCAAGAAAAATATTAACGAAGCACGGACGTTTTTTGCCCGGGCGGGTAAAGGGTTGTCTTTGGGGATGCAGCGGCTGTCCTCCAGCGTAAAGCCGCTGGATAATGTAGAACGTTTCCGCATCCTGCACGATTTTTTCCGTCCCCATCACCGCATGCTGCACGTCGACGTGAAAGAACTCATGCGGCGCGGGCAGCATTTTGCAGATGTGTTCTGCCCGTTGGCGCTGCGGTATCACAAGGATTATATCGAAACAGACGGCGGTTTTGCGCGTGTCTTATTCATCGAAGAATACGCCTCGCGTCTGTCTGACGAACTGGTACATGATCTGATGGAATTGCCACGCCAAATGGTGTTATCCATCGACATTGAGCCGATGAACACACAGGAAGCCAGTAAGATGCTGCAAAAGCTGGCCATGCGTGTAGAATCTGATATCACGCGCTGGCAGACAAGACAGAACAATAACAACAACTTCTCTGCGGAAATTCCTTATGAATTTCGTCAGATGCGCGAAGTTGTAGCGGAATATCAGGATGATATCACCCTCAACGACCAGCGGATCATGCTGACAACAACAACGATTATTCACATGGCAGATACGTTGGAGCAGCTCAATGCCGATACCGAAGCGTTACAGGCAACAGCTGGCGGTTTCGGCTGCACCTTGTCGGTACTGAAATACCAGCAGGATATTGGGCTGGATACGGTATTGCCGTATGGCCTGCGCAGCGTGGTACAGCAGAGGACGCTTTTGACCAAGAGCGCATCCATTCTGACACCGTTTTCTGCGCAAGAAATCCAGCAGACAGGAGGTATCTGCTATGGCAATAATGCGGTATCCGGCAACATGATACTGGCGAACCGTGCAACATTGCTGAACGGCAATGGTATCCGGTTGGGCGTGTCCGGTGCGGGCAAGTCGTTTTCTGCAAAACAGGAACTCATTCAGCTATTGCTGTCCACACAGGATGATATCCTTATTCTTGATCCGGAGGGTGAGTTTACTCCCATGGTGGGCGCATTCAACGGGGCGATGATCGACGTATCTGGCTCATCTTCTGTTCGTATCAATGCGCTTGATATGGAAAAGGGCTATGCTGACGATGGCAAAGACCCGTTACCCGACAAGTCTGAATTTGTCCTGTCCCTGTTTGAGCAAATTATGGGTAACGACCTCAAGGCGCAGCACCGTTCTATCATAGACCGTTGCATCCAAAATGTTTATAAGCCTTACATTGGGAGTGGATATCAGGGTGACCCGCCGACACTGACGGCTTTACAGCATGAGCTGCTTCGGCAAGAGGAAGAAGAAGCCAAAGAGCTGGCATTGTCCGCTGAGCTGTTCATAACGGGATCACTCGGTATCTTCTCGCAAAAAACCAATGTAGAGCAAGATAACCGGCTGACCTCGTATAACATTCTGGATCTGGGCGAACAGCTTTTGCCCCTTGGTATGCTGGTCATCTTGGAGTCTATCTATAATCGTGTTATCCAGAATTGGCGGGCTGGGCGGCCAACATGGGTATTCGTGGACGAGTTCTCGATCTTCTTCCGCTATCCGTTTGCGACAAACTTCTTTTTACGCATGTGGAAACAGGTTCGCAAAAGAAGCGGCTACATGACCGGTATCACGCAGAATGTGGGCGAGATGCTGCAAAGCAAGGATGCGCGCTGGATGCTGGCTAACAGTGAATTTTTGATTATGTTGTCACAGTCTGCGTCCGACCGTGCTGATCTTGCAGAGCTGCTGCATATTTCCGATGCGCAGCTGTCCTATGTGGAAAATGCAGATCCCGGATGCGGATTGATGAAATTCGGCGGCGCATTTATCCCATTCGTGAACGATTTCCCGAAGAATACCAAACTGTACAAGCTCATGACCACAAAGCCCGGAGAATGGCAGTGATAAGCGTATGGCAATATACAGATATAAAACACCACAGGTAAGCGCAGCCTCCTCCAGCACAAAAAAATCCGCTGGAGGGGGTGAAAAACGCTATAACGGAAGCAGGACGCGGTCTGATGCAGAGTTACAGGCGCGCACTGTTCGGAAGAAGTCTGCATCCGGTTCGCCACAAGATGCAAACAAGGCGAAGGCGTCTCACAAAAAACGTATCATAAAACACTACATGATTCGTAAAATCATCCGCCGGAAACAAGATCTGAAGGAGCAGAAAAAGAGCCAGGAACAAAACGGCCAACAGGCGGATGCAGTTGCTGTCAGTCAGGCCGAAACCACCATGGAGCGCGGCGCGCAGGAAGTGGCAATACATACTGTGCGCGGTGCGTGGCGAACCGGCAGGGCTGCACACGCTCTATATGGCACAACACGTCAAAAGGTGACAGATACCTTGGATTCCCGCGCAGCAAAGAAGTCTGTGCGGCGCACAGTTCGGCGCTACATTGATGCAAACGGCAAGGTGCGGCTCCGCTATTCCTATCAAAGTACGCGGCAAAATGCGAATATACGCAGGACGCAGATCAAAAAGCGCCAGAGGTATCGTGTTGCAGCCGGGCGGCAGCTCCGAACGAGACAACAGATGCAGGCGCGGAATCGAGCCGCAAGAACAGCGAAGCGTTCTGCAACTGCACGGTCGCAAACCTTATACAATCCAATGTGTATGAACAGTGGTCTGTATGGCGCAGGATGTCGGACAGCATTTGCGAAGCTAAACCGTGCATCTATGCAGCTTCACGCGGCGGGCATATCGCAAACTCCAACCGCCACATCTGTACCGATGCGCCGAAGTACCACTGTGCTGCAAAATATCCAGTACCGGTTGCGGGCTCGCTCTGCCGGTGTCAAGAAGCTAAAGCGGAAACAGATGCAGAAGTTTGCGAAAGGCGCACAGAAAACAGCCGCTACTGCAACGAAAAAAGGCGTTTTCAAGGCTGCCGAGGCAGTCATCAACAAAATCGCCAGTGCAGCAAAGGAAAAAATCGCACTCATTGGTGCGGTTGTCGTTTTAGCGTGCTGTATGATTGTCGCGCCGTTAAGCATCATGGCATCCCCGATGGGGCTTTTGTTCGCTGATGAAATGAACATAACCAATGTGAATGTAGTCAGCGTCGGACAGGCGTATATGATGGCGCAGAAAGCATGGTCAGAGGAAGTGCTAAGCGGCGAGACATATTCCCGTGTTGAGTATGAGGGAGCCTATGCGGACAGTGTTGAAGTATTGGCTGTATTTGCTGTAAAAGTAACCGAGCAGGATGGTTTAGATGCACTGACCATGGGGCCGGAACAGTGTGATATCCTTCGGCAGGTCTATATGGACATGAACCCTTACCGGAAGTGGATCGAGGTTATCGATGACACACGCATTCTCCATGTGCAGATCAACAAGCTGACAGCGGATGAGGCTGCGGATAAATATCACTTTTCCAATGCGCAAAAGACAATGCTGCATGAGTTATTGGAAGATTATCGGTCTGAATTGTCTGCTTTACTTAATTCTGCGGGCGGGAAAGCCCTGTCTCAAGCTGTTCTGGAGCTTCGGGAACTTGTCGAGAAGTATGCAAGAATGTATGGGATCTCTGACCATGTAAATACGTTACTGGCTATCATACAGGTAGAAAGTGGCGGTCTGCTGGAGGATGTAATGCAATCCTCGGAATCTCTGGGTTTGCCGCCTAATTCCCTGAGCAAGGAAGCCTCGATCAATCAGGGATGCAAATACTACTCTGAGCTGGTACGGCGGGCTAATAGCTTGGGATGCGATCTTGATTCTGTTATTCAAGCATACAACTATGGTGGTGGATTTCTGGACTATGTTGCGGCGCGTGGTGGCAAGTACAGTTTTGAACTGGCACAGGCGTTTGCAGAACAGAAATCCGGCGGTGTAAAGGTAACGTATAAGAACGAGATATCCATTGCAGAAAATGGCGGCTGGCGATACAATTACGGCAATATGTTCTACGTTCGGTTGGTCAAACAGTATAACGGCGGATTAAGCTCTGATGTCCAGCAGCGTATTGTGGCTATTGCACAGGATTATCAAAACTACGGGATCACGGCTCCTGCCGGATATTGCGAAATGTGGGCAGAGCAAGTGTACCGTGCTGCAGGAGTGCAGGTCAACAACTGGTGCTGTGCCGGACGCAACAGGGTAACGAACGTCGTAAGCACGGATAGCTCCAATATCCCCGTAGGTGCGATGGTTTATAATGACCCAGCGGTATACAACTCTCGTACAACTTGTGGTTGCGGCTTAAATGCTGGACATGTCGGTATATACATTGGTAATGGTATGATTATCTCTAATATTGGCGGCAGCTCCACGGATACACTGGAATCGTGGACCAGCTACTACGGCTTCGGCGGCTGGGGTTGGGGTGGCGCAGCTGTAAACTAAACCAAAAAAGTAATGTGAAACCAAAAAGGAAAACCAGCATGGACCCGATGCGTCCATGCTGGTTTTATTACTCCGGATAGGTATGGTAAACTCCATTTAAAATTTGATAACAGGTTATTTCACTTCACTTATAATGGGAGTATGTCAATACACCCATTATGGCATTGCAAATTAATTAAAATTCACTTGAGCAGATTCGAAAGAGCAATTTCTGCTGAGCGTGAGAAAGTTTGTGCGATGGTGCCTTAAATTTCGTTCGATGCCTGAGCCGCTTGTGCAATGGCCAGCAAAAACGTATCAACTACATTTTCCAGAAGCATTGCCTGTTCTGGTGTGAGATGCTGTATCTTTTCCGCAATTCTGGTAACATCCGCTTCGTGGGATAGTCCCAAAATAATTTGATCGCAGGATACGCCAAACGTCAGGCAAATCCTTTTTACAGTTGATGCAGAGATTCCAACCAGTCCTCGTTCCAATTCACTGATATAGGTAGCCGTAACGGCAATCCTTTCAGAGAATTGTTCTTGCGTAAGGCCAGCTCCTTGACGAATTGCTCGTACTCTGGCGCCGATCTCCGCATTCTCTTTTGAATATTTGCGCATATGCCACCTCGAAAATAAACTATAGTTATAGTTTATGCCGTGTATAGGTTGACATAAACGGTTTATTAACCTAATATAATATGTGTATTGTTGTATAATTGGTGATTATATGAAAAAAATAATTGCAGCTATATTGGGCTTTCTTTTCGCCGTCATACAAGTTCCGCTTTGGAATAATACCGGCCTCTGGTGGCCCGTATTGGTTCTGGGGAATGCGGGAATTGCATGGTTGATTGGATGGATTTTTTCGAACTGAATATATGAAATAACAATAAGCTCGTCGCAGAATTTTTGAATTCTGCGACGGGATCGTCCTAAATTATACTGGATATAGTTTGTATATGTTCCGTATTCAAAGCGAAACCTTTTTGAAAATCAAAGATTACCTCACAGCCCCTGTTTATCATAAACTTTTCCCTTTTGTACGTTCCAACTTAACTTCTTTCTTAAGAAAATAGATTGGATTTTAGTAAATATTAAAGAGCTTTCTCGGTAAGCCTTCGGAAGTTATCCGCTTTCATAAACTTCGCATCATTTCCTAGGGCAGCAAAATGCTTTTCTCCGCACCGGATCTTTGCCTGTTCCTTGGGACGAAGATTCTTGCATTCAATACTTCCTTTGGTTTCCACGACGAAGTAAAGTTTATTGGAACCATGACCCTCAATGACTACAGCCCAGTCCGGGTTGTAGCTGCCGAGAGGAGTGGGAACTTTGAACCAATCTGGCAGTTTAGCGTACACCTTCACGTTCTCATTGTTCTCAAGTTGTTCTGCAAAGCCCCGTTCCACATCGCTGTCGTAGATCACATAATCATAGACAGAGTGATGGCTCTCAAACATATTTCGCTCAATGTATCCGGTGAGTTCCTCGGAGTCAAAGAGCTCTTGGGCGTAAAACTCCGTGTCGCCCAACTTTGTGTATTTGATGCCATCCACAATGAAGATCTGCATAGTGGAACTGATCAGTTTCGCCACCTGATCCATATACGACTGGGGATTTTTTTTGAACAGATTAAGTGTCTTACTCTCCGTCAGAATCTTGACGATGGTCTTGCGAGTCAGTCCAGTCCGATTTTGCAGATAAGTAATGATGTCAGGCAATTGCTCTCTGCTATCTGTGGTCATCACCGAGAGTCGCTGGGTTTCCGTGGTGTCAACACCACCCTCCGACACCCGCACCTTTGCTTTGGTGTACATCAGCTTGGCAGAACCCACATCAAGTTCTTGCTGCATCTTCTCGCAGCACTGTTCTATCAGCTTCTCAGAATCAAATTCCACATGATAAGTAGTCTTAAATTTAATCCGATCCCAAAGTTCCTTGAAATCATCACTCAGAAAACGCTCTTTGTTCAGTCTCACGGATCGCTTAAGATGATCCTATAAATCTTATACAAGTGACAAGAGGATGCCTGTCAGAGCCAGAAAAACCCCCCTATCAGAAGTTTGCAATGCTCCGCCCATGGGAGACAGAAAAAACACGTTGTCAAATCATGGAGGGAGCGTTTTTCCCCTAGAAGGTACGCAGACGGATCTACACCATCAACGCCATTGAGGGTTTTAACCGCCAGCTGCGTAAGGAAGCCAAGGGAAAATAGGTGTTTCCGATCATGATAGTCTGCTGAAAAGGCTGTATTTGGCTATGATGGATATTACGAAAAAAATGAACCGGACGGCGGCAGGACTGGAGCCTGATCCACGCTCAGATGGCCATCTGCTTTACCAAGCGTATGCCCGAGTAGCACCGCCAGTGTCTGATGTCAAGGTCAAGATGAATGAAGAGCCCCAAAAAATTGGACAAAAGTTATGCAGCAAAGCCGTTTTGACTTCTATCGGTCGGGAGAAGTGGTTCGCAGCCGGGAAGAAAACAAAGTAAGCATGGGTGCGACGCTGTACATCGGCTCATGCAGTCGAATTTGTATTTCTGCATATGCCAAAAGGACTATGAACAGCTTGTCAAACATGGTGTTTCCATCGAAAATGCGGAAATCAAGAACCGGTTTGAAATCTGTCTGAAAAATAACCGCGCCTATCATGCGGTTTACGATCTGATATCGGGTGAAAATCCGGAGAACACTGCCTTTGGCATCATCAACTGCTATGTGCGGTTTGTCGATCAAGACTACGCAAACCACGCGAGGATTGGTCGCTGAGCCAAATGTGCGCAATGTTTACTGGGGAACACCGAGAATGGCTGAAGCTGACGACCGCCCCCGAACCTTATACCGTACAAAAAACGCTGGGCTGGCTTTCCCATCAGGTAGCGCCCTCGTGGAAGATGTTGCTGGAATTAGACCGCAAAAGTGAGACAAACGTCATGGAAGGAATGCTTGCGGTCACAGAACTTGCGGATAAGCACCGGAAAATCATTGAGCAGCAGCTTTTAAGTGTCGGCGAGGTGATTGTTGAGTAAAAACGGACAGTTGACGATTATCATAATTTAGCATATAATGATGATAGAAAGACCGGCTATAAAGGGTTGTCAAGAGAAGATTTCTAAATAGCTGGGGAATAGG
>OEQS01000053.1_pt1 | contig 20337 bp, 13 predicted proteins | sample 1539731 | NCBI WGS metagenome assembly OEQS01 (sample SAMEA3891890, study PRJEB23780) | metagenome | biome: terrestrial biome; feature: animal house; material: Caecal content | place: Italy | collected 2015-05-05 | reverse complement strand
CCGCCGCAGCACGGCCAATGTCGCTTCCGTACCGCCGGTCGACGCGCCCAGTCCGATGATCACCTCGGTAGGCGCCGCCCCCACCTTGAGCGAGAGTGACGACGGTCGCTTGGCCGTCATGTTCGGCCGTATCAGCGGACGACGCACGCGCGCGCAGGATGCCACAACAATCTTATTGGCCAGCGCTTCGAAAAAGCGGTCGTTACCATCATTGGTATCCGGCTTACGCACAAAATCCACCGCGCCAACCGCCATCGCATCGAATACGCGCAAGTTGAGCGATGAAACCAGAATAATCGGGATCGGGTGTACCGGCAGGATCTCTTTTACGAAATCAATGCCGTTCATGCCCGGCATTTCGACATCCAGCGTCATAACATCCGGATTGAGCACAGGCAGTTTTTTGCGTGCGTCCATCGCGTTGATCGCTTCGCCCACCACTTCAATGTTCGGAAATCTGCTTAGCCCACTCTGGATGATATGACGCGCAAGCATCGAATCATCCACCACCATTACACGAATTTTCTTCGTGCTCTGTTCCATTATTCCCATCCTTTCATGCCCTTTGGAACGTTGCCGGCCGCAGAATGCGATACGGGCTTTTTTTGCTGATGTTCTCCGAATGGCCAATCAGCAAATATCCCCCCGGATTGGAAGCGTCATAAAAACGCTGAACCAATGCATCCTTGGTCGGTTGATCGAAGTAGATCATCACGTTCCGGCAGAAAATCACATCAAATTTTAACTTAAAACGAATCGGCTCCATCAAATTGAATGTGCGGAAAATCACGTTATTCCGGATATCCGGTGTGACGGTATACAACCCGCTGTCATCCTTACGCTTCACGAAATACTTCCTGCGCCATTCCGGCGGGATATCGGCAGGTAACTCATATGCCGGGTCCTTCGCTTCCGCCAACACCCGTTGGGAGATATCGGTCGCGAGCACGCGGGTATCCCACATCGAGGCCTGTGCACCCAGATATTCCTTGATACACATCGAAATATTATACGGCTCCTGGCCAGTCGAACAGCCGGCGCTCCAAATGGATAGCACTTTTTTATTGGCGTTGCGCCGGGTGAGGTCCGGCAGGATCACGCGCATGAGGAAATCATAATGATCCTTTTCCCGCATGAAGTATGTATAATTCGTTGTTAATTTGTTCAGGACAAACTCAACTTGCTCCTTATCCTTTTTCTGAAGCAGCTCGTCCACAAACTCCTTAAAACTTGTATAACCTTGCGCCTGCAACGATGCCGACAGACGGCTATTGATAAGCAGTCGTTTTTGTTTCAGGTTGATCCCGAAATTACTCTGCATAAAGCTGACCATCCGCTGGAAATCCGAATCAGATAGCTGCATCATATGCCAGCACCCCTTTGCTGATTATTCCCCCCACAGACTCAGTCCGCCAGCAGCAGCGGGCAATCCAGCACCAACATTGTCCCCGAGCCGTTCGGCATCGCCGACATACCAGAAACAAACTTCTGTGCGTTATGCGACGGCATAGGCAGAATACTGTCGACCGGAATATCGATGATCTGACGAACCATGTCCACCAGAATACCGATCTGCATTTCGTTGACATTTAGCACGATGATGCAGTCCGTGTCAATCGGCTCGATGCTCAGGCGCAGCCGCATATCAATCAGTGGGATGGTCTGTCCGCGCAGGTTGATGATGCCGCGGACATACTCCGGCACCATCGGCACGCGCGTGATCGGGTAGTTGGTGATGATCTCGATCACGCTTTCCGCCTCGATGCCGAACTGCAGGTTATCCGTCTGGAACGTGAGGAACTTACGGGTCGCAACCTCGTTCAGCTCCTTCTTTTCCATTTCCTCCTGCTCATCTTCAGTTGCAAACAGCATATTCTCATCAGACATGCTCTTTCTTCAACTCCTTTTCCGTTATATATGATGGATCAATATCCTGTGTAACCTGTACTGGACGCCAGAATGTTGCCCACATCCAAAATCAGGCTGATATTACCGTCGCCAAGGATTGTGCAGCCCACGATACCGGCATCCTTGATGCCGAAGCCGTTGAGGTAAGACGGCAGCGGCTTAATAACAACCTGCTGCTCGCCCAGCAGCTCGTCAACAAACAGGCAGTAGGAATTTTCACTCGTCTCCACCCATACAAAGATACCGTCGTCCGTCGTTTCCGCCTTGGGTTCAAGACCGTACAGCTCATGCAGGCGCAGCACCGGATAGAAATTATCCATTTTGCTGATCATCTCGCCCTTCATCGCGTCGTGGATGATATCCGACTCGGACGCCTTGAAAGACTGTCGGATGTTCTGAAGCGGGATGGTAAAGATCGAATCGCCCACCGATACTTCCATACCGTCCATAATGGCCGTGGTCAGCGGAATCTTAAGCGTGGTGCAGCTGCCCTTGCCAAACTCACTGGTCATCTGCACGACGCCGGCAACCGCCTCGATGTTCTTCTTGACAACGTCCATACCGACACCGCGGCCGGAGAACTCGGTGACCTCGGTATTGGTCGAAAAGCCCGGCATCATCAGGAAGTTGAGGATCTCCTTCTGGCTGTAATCCACATCCGGGCTGGCAAGTCCCTGACTGATCGCCTTGCGCAGTACCGCATCACTGTCAACGCCTGCGCCGTCATCTTCAATACGGATGATGACCTCGCTGCCCGTATTTTGCGCAGACAGGATGATCTCGCCCTCCGGGTTTTTACCCGCGGCGATACGGGTCTGCTCATCCGGCTCAATGCCGTGATCCATCGAGTTACGCACGATATGCATGATCGGATCGCTGATCGCGTCAACGATAGTCTTGTCGATCTCGGTATCCTCGCCGATGATGGTCAGGTTGGCGCGACGACCCAGCTTCTGTCCCATATCACGCACGATACGGCGCATCTTCTGGAACGTACCCGATACCGGCACCATGCGCAGCGACATGGAAATATCCTGCAACTCGTCGGTCAACTTGCGAAGCTGGCGCGCGGACTTGTTGAAGTTATCCAGCTTCACGCCGTCCAGCCCCTTGAGGTCGGGCGAGGCGGTAACCATTGCCTCGATGATAACGATCTCGCCGACAACCGCCATAAGCTGGTCGAGTTTGGACAGGTTAACACTGATCAGGTTCTGCTTGATCTGATGCGGCGAAGAAGTGTTCTGCACCCCACTGTTATCCGTCCGTGCAGGCTCAGCCGGATGCGCCGCAACAGCCTGCGGCGCCGGCGCGGCAACGGACACTTTAGCCTCATCCTGTGCCGGTGCGGCAGATGCCGCAGACGGTTCAGGCTTGGTCTCCACCTCTGCCGGGATGTAGTCAATTTCCTGATAGGTCTTGACAAAACCTAAGCCGCTGACCACCTGCACCGCCATGCTACGGTCATCTTCGGTACGGAAATGCATAACAAAGCCGTTCTCGATAATCGTCTCTGACAGTGCGGTATTGTCCTCCAGACCTTCCGGCTCGTAGGTAAACTCATTCATGCACTGGTCTTTGACATCGGTGATCGCCATAAAGGCGCGCAGATTCTCCATGCCGCATCCATCGTCCAAATAGACACGGAGGGAGAAGCGGTGATCCGGATCGCCGCTGCCCTGAACTTTTTCTACCGGCTCGTCTGCCTGCTCCTGCGCTGCCGCTTCCTGTCCGTTAATTTTGTCAATGAACATATTAATTGCGTTGACAAAATTGTCGATATTATTAGAAAGAGGTTCGCCACTTTCGATCTTGCTTACCTCACTGCGGAAGTAGTCGATCGATTTGAACAGCAGGTCAAACAACTGCGGCCGATCCTGTTCCGGAACGACACCCATTGTATTTTCGCGGATCAGGAAGAACAAATCCTCAATACGATGTGCAATCGTCATGAGCGGTTCGAACTCCATCATCGCCGCAGAGCCTTTCAGCGTGTGCATGATGCGGAAAATTTCATTCACATCATCCTCGGAAAGCGTATCCGCCTGTTCAGCCGACAACATGATATTGTCAAGCTGTTCCAACAGTGTATTTGTTTCGTACAAGTACATTTCCAGAACGCTATCGCTGTTATTTTCCATAAAATAAACGCCGCCTTTCTGAAGAATTGAATCACAGTGTTTATTATGATTTCGACCGATTCCGGCACAAATTAAGATAGCACCCAAAACATTACAGAAATTTCTGTGGAAACGGAGCCTTGCTATGCCAAACATTATCAGCGTCACCAATCCTGTCCCCGGGCAGGAAGGCAATACATACCGCTCTCCCATCACGCCCAACGACCCACAAATACAGAATATTCCCGACCCAACCCGCGTAGGCCGGGCAGACGCGCGTACCGACCGTCAGGATACCGGTAACACCGAAATCGGCCGTCGGTACGATTCCTATTTCCAAGCGTTCCTGCAAGCCTTGCGCGACGCCGGGTCTATTACTGAAATCGCCTCGCGTTTCCTGATCACGCAATCAGGTACGATGGTACTGTCCGGCATGTCCGATGGTATCGCACAGGAACTGGCCCAATTCATGCAGATGATTCAGGTCGGCCCCGAGGAACTGCTATCGCTTTTGCAGAACCAGTTTTCCTCCACAACGCGGTTCGGCGGCAAACTGTTTGAAACCTTGCGCGACGTGCTGCGGTATAGCCCGTCCGCCGGTCTAAAAAATGATATTCTGCAATTCCTAAAAAAATACAACGATTTTTCCTCTACCGCGCACATCGAGCGCAACCTGCAACGCACGCTGCAACAGATGTCCTGGTTCATGCCGTCGCGGTTCAGCAGCACATTGGGCGATTACTCCTCCCAATTGCAGCAGCTGTTGTCGCAAGGCGACCGGTCTGGCGCCATGAACCTGATCCAGAACACGCTGCTCCCCTTTTTATCTGACTATGTCTCGCAGATGCACGACCGCGGCATTGCCCGTAATCTGCTCAGTCTGTTCATTCTGGATGTTGCCCGGTACGAAAACGGCAACCCACAGTCTATGCTGCAATCCTTTTACCAGTTGCTTGGCTATTCCTCCATGAAAGGACGCTTCAGCGACTTAGACAGCAGCCAGCTGCTCCGCCTGCTGCAGGAAAGCGCCACGGCCGTACACGCCGAGCAGAACCCGCTCGCCGACCGGCTGGGACAGATGTCGCATGCCGCGCTGCGCGGTGAGGGCGGCGCAGATCTCCGGCAGACCTTTCAGGCGCTGGTGGATTCCATTCTGGTCAACCAGAGCGTATATATGCCGCTGGCGCATGTGATGCTGCCGGTACAGATGGATGGCCGTATGATGTTCTCCGAGATGTGGGTCGATCCGGATGAGCAGAATGAATCCGGCTCACCCTCCCGGGAACCTGCCATGCGGATGCTGCTCAAGTTCGATATCCAAGAGCTTGGCATGTTCGACCTCGTGCTGACCTATCACGACGGCACAGTGGACGCATCGCTGCACTGTCCGCCGCACCTGCAGCGGTTTACCGACCTGTTTACCCGCAAAATGGAATCCCTCGCCGAGCAGGAAGGCCTCAAAGCGGCCACGATACTTGCCGCACCGATGACGCGCCCACTGGCTATCTCGGAGGTATTCCCCAAAATCTATGAAAGGAAGGATAGCATCAATGTCGCAATATGACCGCGACCGCAAAGCGGTGGCCCTGCAATACGAAAACGGCATGCCTGCACCGGTGGTGGTCGCTTCCGGCATGGGCTATTTGGCTGAAAAAATCGTGGAAGTGGCATCAGAAAACGGCGTCCCGGTTTACGAGGATACCTCACTGGCCACCATGCTGTCCCAGCTGCAACTGGGACAGCCAATCCCCGAATCACTCTATCGCTTTATTGTCGATATTTACGTTTATTTCCTGCATTTTGACCCCAACAACCCACAAAAGCCCCGGGTACCGACTACCCGTGAAGCTGCGGAGACCGAAAAGGAGGTTCCGAACGAATGAGTGCAAAACCGTCTGAAGAAATCAAATTCGTCTTTTTGGACGATAACCACCAGACGCTGGCCAGCGCCGTTCTGACAAACCAGTCCGGCCAGATGAAAACCTTTCGCCTGACTTACACGCCCAAATGCGATCTGAAAGCTCTCGGGCAGTTCAATGCGCTGAGCGTCAATTCACCTGAATTTATGGCGTGGCGCGGCAAAGTCCAGCACATGCGTGGCGACAGACTGGATTTCCTTGCCGAGGAGCACATCGATTCCCGTCTACGCCGCCATTTGCGTATCCCGTTGTCATTCCGCACCTACCTGTACCCGTTTTACGGGCAGGGAACGCGGCTGCCGGTCATCAGCAAGGATATCAGCTGCGGCGGTATCGCCCTGCACTGCGTCTCCAACCTCAAGCTCAATTCCAAATTTGAGATCGCGCTGCCCTGCACCGATCCCCCCATCATCGTCAAGGTCAGTGTCGTGCGTGTTATCAACGCAGAAAAGAACCTGTACGCCTGCCAGTTTATCGACCTTCTCCCGCAGGAGGAGGCCATGATTCAGGAAAGCATTTTCGATTACGACCTACACCACCATTCGGCATAAGCCGGCTGAACCATCCAAATCTCAAAGCAAAGGTGTTGTTAGTATGTTACATATCCGTCAATCCTTCCTGCAAGCCGCCAAGCGCGCCTGTGCGCTGCTGCTATGCACCTGCCTTCTTCTAAGCCTTTTCCCATCGATAACCCCTTCCGCTCATGCGGCAGAGGAAGACTATTATCTCAACCGTCTGGTATCATGGGATATCATGCGTGGCGATCAGGATGGCAACCTTGAACCGGAGCGTTCGATCACGCGCGCAGAGTTTGTCACCCTGCTCAACCGTACTTTCGGCTATACCAAGACCGGCGCCCAGCCGTTTAAGGATGTCGAACTGAAAGACTGGTATTATGACGATATCAGCGCGGCCTATACCGCAGGCTATTTCCAAGGCACCGACACAAATGCCGCCTCCCCCGAAGCAACGCTGACGCGCGAGGAAGCGGCCACCATGCTGTGCCGCAATCTGATGCTGCAACCGCTGTCAGGAGAGGATCTGTCCTTCTCGGACAGCCATCAGGCCAGCAGCTGGAGCCGCGGCTATATTAAAGCTGCCGCCGAGGAAGGCATCTTGCGCGGCGACCCTGACGGCCGCTTCCGCCCGCTTGACAACATCACGCGCGGCGAAGTCGCAATTATGCTCGTGCGTGTCATCGGCACGCCTATTCAAGATCCCGGCACGTATTCCACCTCGGTTTCCGGCAATCTGATGGTTTCCTGTTCCGGCGTAACGCTGGAAAATATGACGGTCACCGGTGACCTGTACATCACCGGCGGCGTTGGCCTTGGCTATGTAACGCTGAGCAACGTGACCGTATACGGTAAGATCATTGCCAGTGGCGCAGGTGAAAGCAACAAGGGCGATTGCAGTATCATCCTGAAGAACTGCACCGCGCCCGAAATGATTGTCGACAGCCCTTCCAATCAATATGTAACGGTTCGCACGGTTGGTGATACCGATATCGATAAGGTCTACGTCCGCACAGACACCTATCTGGAAGGCAAATCTACCGGCCGCCATGGTTTCCAATATATCGAAATCGACGGCGAAGAAGGCACCCGCCTCGATCTTGCCGGCAATATCCATGAAGTTGTCGCCATGACGCCGGAATCGGAGATCAACGTGGGCAGCGGCACCGTGGAGAAAATGACCATCGACGAACACGCGACCGACTCCACCGTTTCCATCGCGCAGGGCGCGGTTGTGGAAGAACTGAACCTCGATACCGCTACAACCGTGACCGGTAAGGGTGATATCGGCACGCTCAATGTCAATGCACCGGGCTGCACGGTGGAAATGCTGCCGGATGATATCAACATCCGTCCCGGCATCACCGCAGACATCAACGGCACCACAATGGACAGTACGCTTGCCGACCAGATGTCTGACTCCCCGCGCATCCTGAGCAGCTACCCGCGTATGGACGACATCGCCCCAACGCAAGCTGAGGCTGCTTTCAAGACCAACAAACCCGGCACAATCTACTGGGCCGTTCGCCTGAGCGGTGACGGCGCGATGAGCGCCGGCGACCTGATCAAGCCGCCCACCTATGGTGCCAACATCGTCAAGAATGGTAACTTGGCTGTGAAGGACGCAAACGAAGTGCTGTCACAGATTATCAATGGCTTACAGATTGATACTTCTTATGTCCTATCCGCTGTGCTGGTAGACAGCCGCGAGGATCAAAGCCCGGTCAAGAGTGTCTACTTCACTACGCCGGACAACAGCAAGCCGAATTTTGCTTCCGGTTACCCCAAAGCGTCCAACATTGAAGACACCTATGTCGACTTTGACGTCGCCACCACCAAAACCTGCACGCTTTATTGGGCAGTTTACAAGAAAGGCATGGCCGCGCCGACCATCAACGAATTCAAGGACGGCTCGCTGAGCGGTGCAATCGACTTCGGCTCCCGCAAGATGGTCCGCAGCGAAGAGGATAGCATCCGCATGGGCAACGTGATTGAAACCGCCAAAAACGCCCTTGCCGAGCTGACCGATTATGACGCCTATTTCTTCCTGACCGACACGGTCAACGATTCGGCCATTAAGAAAGTATCCTTTACCACAGCCGACCGTACCCCGCCGGAATTCCTTGCCAACTATCCGCGCATCACCAAAATTGATAGAACCTCTTTGACTGGCGAAGGCGCCATCAATGAGGACGGCACGGTATACTGGGCGATCGTCAAGCATGGCGCTACCTATCCCATTGAAAACGCAGCACTGACGGACGACGAAGCCCGCGAGCTTGATTATAAGCTTCAGATCATGGGCGGCATGTATGCGCTCAAGAGCGGCTCGTTTAACGCCAAGGAGAACGCATCAACCTCGTTTAACATGAGCGGGCTGGAAGCGGAAACCGCTTATGATATCTACTTTGTGGCCGAGGACGATTCAGGCAACCTGTCCGACATCAAGGTGCTCGAAAACGCCAAGACGCTCGACGAGAATGCCCCTACACTGGTCGAATTGCGCTTCTCTGACGCCAATCCAGATAATATACCGTTAGCGAGCACAGATATCACGTTGGTGTTCAGCGAGGATATCTATGACCGCCAGACACAGCTTTCGCTTGTCGAAATGTACGAGCAGGCTGAAGCCGAGGGTATGGATACCACGTTCCGCGTAGCCAACAGCAAAGATGAAACCATCACATGGGAACAGGCTGTACGCGGTATGTTCACGCTGATCAATCTGGACATCAATGACCCCAACGCCAACAAAGTAGACTACGCGATCGATTGCGTCAGCGTTTCCCTTAACGAAGACGGTCAGACCGAAGTCACCTTTGCCAACGATGGCCTTGGACTGAAGAGCGGCACGAAATATCAGTTCATTTTGAACAACGTAACCGATTCCTCCCTCAACCTCATGCCGGAAAACACCCCATCTAAGGAATTCCGTATTCTGGACGCACAGGTCAACTTCTACGATCTGGGCGAGGTGACATTGGATGCATCTAACCCAAGCGCGGATAATATTATCGACGCAGCTTTCTCTATGGTACCCTACGGCAGCAGCGTAGAGGAATCGCCCGATGATACCTATTACGACCTGATTATCGGCTCGGATACCTCCATCACATTTGAACTTTATCGCCGTAAGTACAATGATACTGACAAAACATGGACAAAGACCGTTACAGCCGATGGCTCAGGCATTTTCCCCATCACTTATAGCCCCGGCACCCCCTCCGCTCCGATTGACTGGTATGCCGCCAGCTATAACCGCACGGTTTACGGCACGGATAACAATCAATATCCCAAGCTTCGCTCTATTGAAAAGGGATATGAATATGCAATCCATATTGTTTCCATTGGCGGCGAAAGTGACCGCGACAAGTGGAATGCAACGATTAACCTCAGTATCTTCTGCGTTACCGGCACGCGTACCAATCTGCTTCAGCTGGTAAATCAGCAGTTGAACAGCGACACATTTAACGCGGACCTTTCCAAGGGCAATATCACTTCCATCGGCGAGCCTACGCCATATGAACGCGAAATCCGTTTGCCGAACCAGTCTGCACCGCAGTTTATCGAAACCTATCCGCGTGCACTGCCAGGCGATTCCGTAACCACCATCCAGTATCAGCTTGACCGTGATGCAACGCTTTTCTATGTAGTTGCACCGTATGCCAGCCTGCAACCAGCCGGTATGACACCCGATCCAGCTACATCAGCCGGTGCAGTTGATCCCACACAGCCAGAGACGGATAACGGTATTGCTGACATTGGCGATTCCGCACACTATATCCAGTTCCCAAGTGCTGTCCGCGATATGAACATCTCTTTGCCCAATGCCAACCAAATCATGAACCCCAGCACCTATTACAGTACGGCAAATGGATTCCGCTACGGTAACCAGCAGTACACACTGGGCGGCGGCCTATCCAGTTTCCGCGTAGAAGATCTGGATGCCAACAGTTGGTATTATGTTTATTTCGTCCTGCAAGGCTCGTTTAATGAACCATCCCCTGTGATGTGCTATAAGTTTAATACCGCGGACGTACAGCCGCCTGAACTGGAAGCACAGGCCTCCAGCTCCAGCGACGCTTCCTACACAGTAAAACCGCCTACCGTGGATGGCATGATGGACGTTTCCTCCAATTGGGCGCTTTATCAGTCCAGTGCGCTTCCCACACTGCTTCAGTCCACCGTCACTGTGAAGGGACAGCCGACAAACCTTTTGCCCCTGTTGGAAAGCGGCGAGTTCAATACCTTGCCCGCAGATACACAGGCGCAAGAAGCAAATGGTTCCTCCACAACCGTTGGCGATCTGCGCAACAAATTGATGGATCTCGTTTTGGGCCGCGGTGAAGTACCCGGCAACTCGCAATTTGGCAGTCAGGAGTTCACGGATGTTACCACCCGCAATCCCGGAACACACCGAGACTTTATTGATCCTGATAAAATTATGATCAATACGCCTTATACGCTGGTTGTTGCCGCGCAAAATGTGCAAGGCGGCATTCCCGTGTTCCGCGCGGTCAGTGGCATTCGATATGTCAATTACGAGGGTCTGAAGATTGTTTCCTTGACCACTTCACCGAATCGCTTTTCGACAGAAACCGAGTTCACCGGTTTTTTATCGATCAATTTCGATGGTGCCCTGTATTATCTTGACAACAACTATCAAGACCACAGTTTAACAAAGCCGTTGAACCTGTACAGGCCACGCATACACGATGCGCAAATTACCATAGGTGATGCGGAGTTAGCCGAATCAGACAACAATCGAATGCTGAAAGTGGACGTCACGAAGGCACTTTCCGGCGCTTTGCTCCAAATCATCCCGACATCCTCTCAGGATGCAACCGGCGAAAGCATCGACGATGACTTCAAGAACGAAGCCGGTGTCGGCCGTAGAGTCATTACGTTGCGCTTGGAGCACACAGCAGATGGCGTATGGCAGTTTGTCATCGCTGACGGCGGCCCGTATAACGGCATGACATCAGAAACCGCCACCCCGGGAACCTAACCCAAAAAAAGAAGCCCTCCGGGGCTTCTTTTTTTGCACTTTTTCATTGTGCACTTTAATTTTCCTTCAGTTTGGACGAAAAATAATATATAGTCAAGATATCATACCACGACGCTGCGAAAGGAGCAGGCCGTATGCAGGCAGTATGGGAAGTATTAGAAAATTTCTATGCCGGCGTGTATGTGGCGGATATGAATACTCATGAACTGGTCTACATGAACGCCAAGGCTCGGGAGTGGTTCCAATTATCCTCCCCCGAAGAGTATAAGGGTAAAAAGTGTTATGCACTCTTGCAGAATGCAACGATTCCCTGCCCATTTTGCACCAATGCCCAGCTACTGGATGACCAATTTTATGAGTGGGATTACTATAACCCCACCCTGAATAAAACCTTCCACCTAAAAGATTATATCGTCCCTTATAATGGCGAAAAATACCGCATTGAAATTGCCATTCCGGACGACTCCGCAGCCGCTGTGAAAAATGGGGAACTGCCGGGCATCAATCCGGAAACCTTTATGAACCGTTGCCTCATGGCGACTCATTCAACTTCTACCCCCTCGGTATCGCTTGAGTTGATGATGCAGGACATGGGTACGCAACTATTCTGCGACAGCATCTGCCTTTATGAGCAAATGGACGACGGCAAATACCAAACCACCTATTTCTGGTCTAATTCACAAACCGAACATCCGCAAACCGTCTCCATTGACCTATCATATCCGCAGTATATCCAACAGCTATTCCGCAACGAAATCCTGATTTTCAGCGACTCCGATATCCACTATCCCAATCCGTCGCAGTTTTCCACGCGCATGGATTTTTCCAAAATCCATACGCTCGTAGTCGCGCCACTCCTATCCAAGGAAAAGATTATCGGTCTGCTGTGGCTGCAAAACCCAAATTTCAACTATGTACTGACCGTCGCCGGAACAATCAAAGTTTTGACGCACTTTATGGGCACTATCCTTGTCCGCCGCGACCTGATGACCCATCTGGAAGCCCTCAGCTATCACGATCAGATGACCCAGATGCTCAATCGCCATGCCCTTAACCACTACATCAGTAGTGATGCGTTCAAAAACCGAAAATCTATCGGACTGATCTACTGCGATCTGATCGGTCTTAAACGCATCAACGACAATCTGGGGCATAGCAATGGCGACCGGTTGATCATGCAGGCCGCGCAGATCCTATGCGACCTGTTCTCGTCCAAAAACGTTTACCGCCTTGGCGGCGATGAATTTTTGGTGGTGTGTCAGGATATTTCCAAAAAGCAGCTCAAAGCCCAAATCTCCAGGCTCCGCGACCGTGTAGCAGAAGAAAATTGTGCGCTGTCTATTGGTTACACATGGTCTGACTCTATCGATATGGATTTCTCGCAACTGCTCACCAGCGCAGATGACAGCATGTACCGCGACAAGCTTGCCTACTACCAAAGCCATCAGGAACACGAGCAGCATTATGCGCCAATCCAGTCCACCGCATTTCAATCGTTCCTGCAAAACTATTATTTTGATGCAGAAACCTTTTTTCACTCGATTGCCATGCCGGAAACACCCTTTTACCTGTTTTGTGGCGATGTGCTGCGTAATGTCTATTACATTTCCGATAATCTGCGCGACACCTTCAATTTTGACAGCAACCTCGTGTATGATTTCCTTTCCCTCATCGAGCAGCGCATTTATGAACCGGATCGCCAGCTTCATATCAATAGTTCACAGACTATGTTGCGTGAGAAGCATACCACCTATAGTATCCGCTACCGTATCTACAACAAAGATGGACAGCTGGTCTGGATGCATTGTCGTGGTATCTTATTGTGGAACGCGGATAAATCCAAAGCGTTGTTCTGCTCCGGCAGCATGATCAGCCTGAAAAATGAATCCGAGGTGGATTCCATCACAGGCCTATTGAATGTAACCTGTGCCATGTCCGAATTGGCGGTGCTTTGCCACCAGAAAACAAACTTTCTGATGTGCTGCTTCAGCCTGCGAAGGTTTTCGGATATTAACCTATCCTTTGGCCGCGGCACTGGTGACACCATCCTGCGTGAAATTGCCAGCCGTATGGAATCCGAACTGGGCGACCAGTACAAATTTTTCCGTCTGGATGGCGTCTGCTTCCTGATTATCACCGAACAAGGATGCGCCCCGCGCGTACTGGCCAATACCATCCACCAAATCGTATTGGAGGTATACCGCAACAACGATATCCATATCATGTACCCTTGCGCCATCGGGGTGCTGCGCGCCCCGCATGATGGGGTTACCCCACAAGAACTGATCAACAATGTAATGATCGCTTCGCAAAACGCGAAAAAGACCCCATCTGCCGAGTTTGTTGAGTTTTCCAATCCTATTTCAGCTGGCTGCCGTGAACAAAGCAATATCAATCTGGCACTCAATTACAGCGTCAACCATGGTTTTCAAGATTTCCGCATCGTTATCCAGCCGCAAGTGCTCACAACTACCGGTCAAATTTACGGCGGCGAGGTACTGTTGCGTTGGAAATTCGATGGGCAGGATATACCACCGTCTAAGTTTGTCCCTATTCTGGAACAGCTCGGCCTGATCGTCCCTGTCGGCAAATGGGTTGTTACACAGATCATGCAGTTTTGTGAGGAAATCTTCGTGCGGTTCCCTGCTTTCCGGTTGTCCTTCAACGTCAGCTATTTACAGATCCTTGATCCGGTCTTTTTTGACTACATTCAGGATGCTATGCACCTCTATAACGTTCCCGGCAAAAATATTATGATCGAACTGACCGAAACGCATTTCGATGAAATGCCGGACTATTTGGATCGTTTTATCCACCGCTGTGAAAAGGTCGGTATCTCATTTGTACTGGATGACTTCGGAACGGCTTATTCCAGCCTTCAGCTTCTTTTGCAATACCCGGCCGACCTAATCAAGCTTGACCGGACGCTGATGTGTGAGCTTACTTCTGCGCCGGAAAAACTTAACTTTATGATGAGTATCATCTATGCTTGCCACCGCTTTGGCAAAAAAGTGTGTGTGGAAGGCGTGGAAACCGAAGAGGAGCTGAACATCGTACGTCAAACCGAATGTGATTTTATTCAGGGGTATTATTTTTATGAACCATTGGAACTTCCTGAATTCTCTCGCATCCTGCGCAACGAAAACGAAGCACTGCGTTAAGGCAATACCGCACCATTACGTTTGCGGCACTTTACAAAACGCCCCGGCATTCCCTTAGCACCCGCCCACTGCATGGAAAGGACGATATCTATGGCGCATTATGCAGCATCAATGAAACAATTGGTTGGTTGCCCTTGTGAAGTGCTCAAATTGGACAATCAAATTCTGTTTGCCGGTACGGTTCAGGGATACGATATTGAAAACGAAGATCTGGCGATTGCTATCCGGAAAGGCACCGAAACACCGCGCGGCATTGTTTACCATACCCCGGTCAAGCTGCATGTCCACACCGACCGATCCCTGCAAAAGGTGATGCTGCTTTACGGCGTTGTTACGCGTTGTGCAGCGGATTTCTGGAAGATTACGCTCAAATACACGTTTGCCTGCGTAGAGCGCCGCAGCAATTTCCGCCAGACGGTTTTTGCGGAAGCGGTCGTGACCCGAAACTTCGATGAAGAAGTGGAACAGCAATCTTCCTCCCCCTGCCGCATCATGGATGTCAGCCTGTCCGGTCTGTGCTTCCGCAACCGGGAGACCTACTTGCCAGGTGAAACGATCGAGGTTTCCTCGATACAGCTGCGGCAGGACGGCCCAATCTATACGTTTATCTGCACAGTAGAACGCTCTTGGCCACTGGAAAACGGCCGGGCAGGCGAAATGTGCTATGGCTGCAAATACAAAGACATTCCCGAGCATGAGGAAGACCAGTTGTTCCACGACTTGTTCTCGTTACAGATCAAGGCGCTCAACCGGCTGCGATGACATAGAAACAACCGTCCCTTACGGGACGGTTGTTTCTATTTGATCGACGGCCCTAGCCCGTTCCTTTACCCTGCCATAATTGTCTGTGTATTCCATAACCAGTTCTAATTCCGCCTGCGGAACGTTTACCATCCAGTCAACCGTGCACTGCGTGTTATAATGACCTGTGTTAGCATCATATTCGGGCGTCGTCCACGCAGCGCTTTTGAGTTCCGTGTCACCCTGCCGTAAGATCAGCCGCGCACTGACAGGATAGCACCGCACCAGACTATCCTCAGACAGGAAAAGCTGATAAAAATACGCACCGATCGTGCCGGAAATAGATGTACTTCCGTTTTCTTCCCGTATCGTACAGCCATCCAGCACGATTTTGTCACCTTCTCTTGCCCAGAGATAATCCCATCGAAGCTTAAACTCCTCTTCCACCCCGCTGACGGTTTCGAGCAGCAGATTGCGTACTGCACCAGTCTCTTTATCCGTAAGCGTCAAATATACGGTAAAGGCATCCCGCATTGGAATCTCCGTACTACCTACATACGAATTATCCTGTTGTAAAATTGCCGCACACGTCCAGCTCTCCCCTGCACTTTGGATCGTAAACTTAGGCATTTCCGTATCTGGGTTCAGCTCCTTTGGCCGTGCGGACAGAGACAACGCAAGCATGGTCGTCAGGGTCTTATTCGCGTTATATTTTAGGTCATACGCAACATCATAGTCTGACAAGGCTTCCTCTTCTACGCTTTCCTGCTGTACCGTGTCCGACGTGTCCTGCGCCTGTGCGTGCATCTGTAACGCCGCCAGTTGTTCTTCCAATTCATGCACCCGCGCCATGGCATAGATGTTGCCCAACACGCTCGCCCACATCAGCAAAGCCAACATGATGATGAACCACCTTGTCTTGCGCGTCAGAATGGGCGTATACGAGATTTTCAGCCCCTCTGCGGATAATTTCACATCCTCGGGGGGCCTGCTGCCTGGCAGCGGCTCATCCGGCCGCAGCAGCGTATCAACCGGAACACTGAACAGACGGCCAAGTTCCAATAAATTGTCCATTGTCGGCACGGCCTGATCGGCCTCCCACTTGCTCACCGCCTGCCGGGAAAGCCCCAGTTTTTCACCCAGCGCTTCCTGGCTCAACCCTTGCGCGCGACGCAGCGCCGCGATCTTCTCCCCTGTCGTCATATCCAGCACCTGCCTTTCTGTGCTTTCACCATACACAATACCACTGCAAAACGCCACCAACCCTGCGTTTCTTTTTGTCAACCAGCAGTTGCATCACGCTGTTTTCATAAGCAAAGCCCCGAAAGAACGCTCTCTTTCGGGGCTTACTGCTAAGTACGGCTTATTCGATGCCTTCGTCTTCGCCCTCCGGGCGGTTGTTGTAGGCATATTCTTTGCACTTGGCCTTGGCTTCCCCCTCGGTCGCATAGGGACAGGCGCGCACGCGGCCCTCTGTCTCGGAAAACGCCACGCAAATCTTATCGTCTCCCGTGGCAAACCGGCGCCGGAACAAGCACCAGAGCTTTTTCATTGCAAACATCCTTTCCTGTCGATTGATAATATTCTAACAATAATAGTATAACGAACCTGATCAAACTTGTCAATCAGGTTCGTTACTTTTTTGTCAAATTGCGGTGCGCATCTTATTCCCCGAAGAATTCCTCGTGGATCGCCTTGACAGCCTTTTCGCTATCCTCCTCGTTGATCAATACCGAAATCTTGATCTCCGAGGTCGAGATCATGCGGATATTGATGCCAGCCATCGCGAGCGCCTCAAACATCTTGGACGCCACGCCCGCCGAAGACGCCATGCCCGCGCCCACGATCGACACCTTAGCGACCTTCTTGTTGATGGAAACATCCTCATAGCCGATCATCTCGGCATTGTCTTCCAGAATCTGGCCAACGCGGTCAGCATCGTCCTCCCGGATGGTGAACGAAATCGACTTTTTGTTATCGCGACCGACCGACTGCAAGATAATGTCGATATTGACATTGTGCTTGGCCATGAGCGAGAATACCTTGAACGCCGTGCCCGGGGTATCTGCTACGTTGATGATGGCTACACGCGCGCAGTTATTGTCACGGGCGACGCCCGATACATTCATTTTTTCCATGTGAGAACCCTCCTTGACTTTGGTACCCGGGTTGCGGGTAAAGCTCGAAACGACCTCAAGGTCGACATTGTACTTTTTCGCCATCTCAACCGAACGGTTGTGCAGCACCTGTGCGCCGAGCGAGGCAAGCTCAAGCATTTCGTCATAGGTGATGGCCTCCAGCTTACGCGCGCTGGGGACGATGCGCGGGTCGGCGGTGTATACGCCGTCCACATCCGTATAGATCTGGCACAGGTCGGCGCCCAGCGTTGCCGCAATCGCAACTGCCGTGGTATCCGAACCGCCGCGGCCGAGCGTGGTTACGTCGCCCAGCTTGTTGATGCCTTGGAAGCCCGCCACAATGCAGATGCGGCCATTGTCCAACTCTGCCTGCAAGCGGTCGCCTACGATGCGCTTGATGCGCGCGTCCGAATAATTGCTGTTGGTTTCCAGCCCAATCTGCCAACCGGTAAGCGACACGACCGAGAAGCCCAGCTTTTGGATCGCCATCGCCAGCAGCGACATCGAGATCATCTCGCCCGTGTTGAGCAGCACATCCATCTCGCGCTTGGACGGATGCTCGTTGATCTCTGCCGCCTTTTCAATCAAATCATCGGTCGTATCACCCTGCGCCGAAACAACGACAACCACCTTGTTGCCGGCCTGCGCGGTCTTGGTGACAATATCCGCAACATTCTTCAGTCGTTCCGTGTTGGCAACCGAAGTGCCGCCGAACTTTTGCACAATAAGACTCATACTGATTTTGTTTCCTCCTTCTATACCCTGCCGCAGACGCGGCCTCGCTCACATGCGTTTGACGGTCGCGCCTACCTCATCACAGCGCAGCTGCACGGCTTTCCAATGCGGATATTTTTCCGCACAGACCGCCTGCGCGCGCGACAAATAGTCGCGATCCCCCTTATACACCATCGCCACAATGGAAGGGCCTGCGCCCGAAATAAACGCGCCCAGCGCGCCCAATTCCTTCGCCTCGCGCACGATATCCTCGCCGTTTTCAATCAGACCGAAGCGGTATGGCTGGTGCAGACAATCCCCTGTCGCTACATCGAGGTTTTCCAAGCGTCCGGTCGTCAAGCTGCCTGCCAGCAGCGCCGCGCGCGCCAGATTGTACACCGCGTCACGGTGCGCGATGGTTTTGGGCAGCGCCGCGCGCGCCTTTTCGGTGGACAGTTTGAAATCCGGGATAAACACAACAAAGTCGATTGCGCCGTGCACCGGCACGCGCACATGATGCACATGGCCGTTCTCCAGCAATGCCACGCAAAAACCGCCTAAAATGGCAGGTGTTGAATTGTCCGGATGACCCTCGATGGTTGCAGCGAGGTCGATGACCGCCTGCCGGTCAAGCGGATCGCCCAGCAGCGCGTTCGCCCCCATGATGCCCGCAACCGTGCATGCGGAAGACGAGCCAAGGCCGCGTGTCTGCGGGATGGCGCAATCCTCAACGATTTTAAGCCCTGCCAGCGGCTTGCCGCACTCGTCGTACACACGCTTTGCACACTGATAAATCAGGTTGCGCGCATCCTTGGGCACATACTGCCCGTTTTTATCCGAAATATCAATGTGGTCGCTCTCCGCAAGGTCGATCACATTGTAAAGCTCAAGCGCAATGCCGATACTGTCATAGCCCGAACCCATATTGGCGCTCGTGGCCGGAACGGTAACACGAACCATTTTCGTTGCCCTCCTTTTACAGCATACGCATAGCGGCACAAACCTCGCCACAGGCATTCAGCTTGGCGATCTTGTCCTGCATATCGGCCGTAGACAGGCGACTGGTCTTAACAACCACCACGCCGTCGACCGGTTCAGTCAGGCTTTCAACCGGGAGCAGTGCCTCAAGGTCGCGCGTCGCGCCCTTAAAACGGACATACCACGCACTTTGCAGCGTATCCAGCGGACGGAGCAGGTTTTTCGAGCCGTCGCCCCAGCCGATGCGGCGGCGGTGTTCGGCATGCTCAATGCAGTCGAGCATATCCGCGACAACAGCCGACGCAGTCGCAAGCTTGCCCGCGCCCTTACCATAGAACATGACATCACCCGTCGCGTTGCCATCGACCATAATGGCATTGAACACGTCCTCGACCGCAGCCAACGGGCTTTCCTTGTGAATCAGATGCGGCGCAACATAGGCGTAAGCCGTGCCGTCCTCGCACCGCACGGTGCGGCCAAGCAGTTTGATGACGCAGCCCAGCTTGCGGGCGGCCTCTACGTCCGCCACCGAGATATCCCGGATGCCCCGGGTGGGAATGTTCTGGGGGTAGATGTGGTGCCCGCAGACCATGGAGGACAGAATGGCGATCTTGCGGCAGGCGTCCCGGCCGTCCACGTCGTCGCCGGGGTCCTTGGTCTCGGCGTAGCCCAGCTGCTGGGCGATCTTCAGCGCCTGGTCAAAGCCCATCTCCTCCCGGGCCATCTTGGTGAGCATGAAGTTGGTGGTGCCGTTCACGATGCCCTGCACCTCGCTGATGACGTTGGCCGCCAGGCACTGGTGCATGGGGGTGATGATGGGGGTGCCGCCGCCCACCGACGCCTCGAAGAGGAAGGCACAGTTGTGGGCTTTGGCCAGGGCCAGCAGCTCGGCGCCGTAGGTGGCCACCATCTCCTTGTTGGAGGTGCAGACGCTGCGGCCGCTCTCCAAAGCCTGCCGCCCATAGGGGTAGGCAAAGCGGGTGCCGCCGATGGTCTCCACCACCACACGCACCTCCGGGTCGGAGAGGATCACCCCGATGTCCCGGACAAAGAGGTGGGCGTCCGGCCGGTCGGAAAAGTCCCGCACATCCAGGATATACTTGACCTCCACCGGTTCGCCGGCTCGGCGGGGGACCCC
>OEQS01000049.1_pt1 | contig 21819 bp, 17 predicted proteins | sample 1539731 | NCBI WGS metagenome assembly OEQS01 (sample SAMEA3891890, study PRJEB23780) | metagenome | biome: terrestrial biome; feature: animal house; material: Caecal content | place: Italy | collected 2015-05-05 | reverse complement strand
AAGTAGCATCCAAAAGATGCGCTGCTGGCGTTTTCTTTTCTCCATCTAATGAATCGGATTTGAGTTTTTCACGAAAATGTGATAAAATACATCCAAGCATTTCTTGCTTTGGAGGGACTAAAATGGCGATTTGTTATGACCGCTTATTCCATCTGATGATTGATAAAAAGATAAGCAATGCACAGCTAAAAGAGAAGGCCGGTTTTAGTGCCAATATTATCACTCGTCTAAAGCGCAACGAATATGTTTCTATCGAAAGCATCGAGAAGATTTGCCGTGTGATGAAGTGCGGCGTGGACGATATTCTGGAGTTTGTTCCGGAAGAATAATAAGCAAGAATTTCGACAAAGTGGTCTGACATTTGAAGGCGACTTTCTGGATACAAGACCTTGGCAGGCTGAAAAACTGTGAAAGATCGGATAGGAGTGTGGCTGTTATGGCGGCAGCAAACAAAACAGTTTGGGGAATCCATACGATGGACGACCCCCTTTTTTTGAATCAGAATCTAATTGCAATCGGCTGGGAAGAGATGGGTGACTTATCGGCTATAATTACATCCCGTGATGCCTACAAAGAAAAATATATCGCGGCCTATCCGGACGCTAAAAAAGGTTCGATTGCCACAAGTGCTGGAATGTTGTACCGATTTGTCCACGAGGTACAGGAAGGAGACTATGTGGTGTTCCCGTCCAAAATTGACCGTAAGATCAATATTGGGGTCGTGGAGAGTGCCTATTTCTATGAGTCTGCCGCAGCACAGTATCCCAATCGCCGAAAGGTGAAATGGCTCAAGCATCTGCCGCGCACAGCTTTTTCCCAAGGGTCTTTGCATGAAGTCGGGTCGGCATTGACTTTTTTCCTGGTAAAGAACTATGCGGATGAGTATTTGAAGGCTCTGGATAAGGACTTCAAAGGCAATATCTTGGAGCCGGATACCGATGAGACAGTGGCACAAACGGCGGATGAAATCATCGAGGCTACCCGAGATTTTATCTTGAAAGAGCTGAGCAAAAATCTGAAAGGCTATGATCTGGAGCCGTTTGTCGCAAACCTTTTGCAGGCCATGGGCTATCGCACGATCTTGTCTCCTCATGGTGGGGACAGCGGCATCGATATTACTGCCTATAAAGATGAGTTGCCGCCCCGCATTGTTGTCCAGGTCAAGAGTCAGGATGGAGACATCAAAGAGACTACCATCCAGTCCCTGAAAGGCGCTATGCGCGAAGGAGATTATGGCCTGTTTGTGACACTGTCCAATTATACCAAAAATGCGCAGAAATATCTGGATAACACCCCGATCATTCGCGGCATTAATGGCACAGAACTTGTGGATTTGGTTTTGAAATATTACGATCAGCTCAGTGTCAAATACCGTAAAATGATTCCTCTGAAAATGGTGTACATCCCCGTCCCGCCAGAGGAGTAAAGGGGAACTGGCAGGGGATAAAAGAAAACGGAGAGGTACCGATGGCAATCAAAAAGAGCGAAATTTACAGCCAGATATGGGCTGCGTGTGATAAACTGAGGGGCGGTGTGGAACCGGCTCGTTATAAGGATTACATTCTGACACTGCTGTTTGTAAAGTATGTGTCCGATCGTTTCAAGAGTAGCGATAATTGGGACATTGAAGTGCCGGAAGGCGGCAGCTTTGACGATATTATTGCCTTGAAATATAAGAAAAACATTGGTGAAGGCATCAATATCATCATTGGCAAGTTGGCAGAAGCCAACGACTTGAAAGGTATTATCGACATTGCCGACTTTAACAGTGAGGAACTTGGCACCGATAAAGAAGCGGTGGATAAGCTGTCCGGTCTCGTGGAGATCTTCCAGAAGCCAGAGCTAGACTTCACAAATAATCGCGCTGGCGGTGATGACATTCTGGGCGACGCCTACGAGTTTTTGATGAGAAAATTTGCCCAGGATTCCGGCAAGAGCAAGGGCCAATTCTACACACCGGGTGAAGTCTCCCGTATCATGGCAAAGGTGATCGGTATTGATAAAGCCACCGATCCCAGCATGACGGTCTACGATCCTGCCTGCGGGTCCGGTTCGCTGCTGATTCGTGCGGCGGATGAGGCCCCCTGTGAGATTTCTATCTATGGCCAGGAAAAGGACAACTCCACCGCCGGTCTTGCTCGTATGAACCTAGTCCTACACAACAAAGGCGCTGGCGTCATTGTTGGCAATAAAAGCACCTTGTCTGCACCCCAGTATAAAGATGAGAACAACCATGAACTGCTGAAAACCTTCAACTACATCGTAGTCAACCCGCCTTTCTCGGATAAATCCTGGATGGACGGTATTACGATTCCTGATTCTTACGGGCGATACAGTGAGGCTGTGTTGGGCGTGCCGCCGGAGAAAAACGGTGACTACGCTTGGTTGCTGCACGTCCTGAAATCTTTGAAATCTACCGGCAAGGCAGCAATCATTCTGCCCCATGGTGTGCTGTTTCGTGGTAATGCCGAGGCTGATATCCGCAAAAAGATCATTGACCGGGGTTATATCAAAGGTATTATTGGTCTGCCTGCTAACTTGTTCTATGGCACAGGAATTCCTGCCTGTATCCTAGTGCTGGACAAAGAGAATGCTGCCGATCGTACCGGCATTTTTATGATTGATGCCAGCAAAGGCTATGTAAAGGACGGCAACAAGAACCGCCTGCGGGAACAGGATATTCATAAGATCGTGACCACCTTCCTTACAATGGATGAATCGGATCCCAAGTATGCCCGGTTTGTTCCGAACGAGGAGATCAAAGTCACCAACGAGTACAACCTGAATATCCCGCGCTATATTGATAGCAGCGAGCCGGAAGATTTACAGGACATCAATGCTCACCTGAACGGCGGCATTCCGGAACCCGATGTGGACAGCATGGCGGAATATTGGGCGGTATATCCATCTTTGAAGGAAATCCTGTTTCAGCCGCTGCGTCCGGGGTATCTGCGCCCGGCGGTGGGCAAGGACGAAGTGGTTTCCACAATTACCTCCCACCCGGAGTTCATCCGCCATGCCGACCAGGTGGACGATGCCTATGCCCGATGGAAGGAGACCGTTACCCACGATTTGATGGAACTCAGTCGGGACATTCACCCCAAAGAGCTGATTGCCAAAATTTCCGAGCAGCTTCTGGATGATTTTGCCCAAGTGGCTCTTCTCGACAAATACGATGTCTATGAAGTGCTGATGGAGTACTGGGCGGAGACCATGCAGGACGATGTGTATGCGGTCTGCTATGATGGCTATGAGGCTGGGCGAGAAATTGCCTATGAGTATGTGACCAAAAAGAAAAAAGAAAACGGCCAGACCATCGAGGTCAAGACCGATAAGATCAAGGGCTTTGAGGGTAAGCTGCTCCCCAAGGCTTTGATTGCCGCACACTTTTTTGAAGAGGATGTTAAGGCGCTGGATACTCTTCGGGGTCAACTGGATGAGGTGTCCGCCAAACTGGAAGAACTGGCCGAAGAAAATGGCGGTGAGGACGGACTGTTTGCTCAGCTGGATGATCTGAAAAAGGCCACTATCAGTGCCCGTATCAAGGCAATCAAGAAAGACCTCGCCGCCGAGGAAGAATTGGCTGCATTAAAGGAGTATATGTCCCTGTTGGATGCCGAAAGCAATTACAAAAAAGCAATTAAGCAGGCCGAGGCGGACCTGGACACCAAACTGGAGAAAAAATACCCCCAGCTGACGCTGGAGGAAATTCGCCATCTGCTGGTGGAGGAAAAGTGGTTTGCCGCTATTTACAGTGGAATTGATGCCATTCACGAGGCGGTGTCTCATCACCTTTCTGCCCGTGTAACCCAGTTGGTGGAGCGGTACGAGTATACCCTGAAGGAATGCGAGGATGAAGTAGATCGTTACGAGGCCAAGGTTAAATCTCATCTGGAAAGGATGGGGTTTGTATGGTGAAAAAGCATTGGATTCCAGGTCATTTAAATGATGTGATTGATTCACTTATAGCGGGAGTTAGCGTTAATTCTGGCGAGGGTGATACTTCAGGCAGTTTTTTTATATTAAAAACTTCTGCAATTTCAAAGGGAAAATTAAATCTTTCTGAGAAAAAGCCTGTGCTTCCCCGAGAAGTTGCACGATTGAAGTGCAGCTTGCGAAAAGAAACCATTTTGATTAGCCGTATGAATACCCCTGAGTTGGTTGGAGAATGTGCCTATGTGCCATGTGATGATCCTCGAATTTATTTACCAGATCGAATCTGGCAGACCAATTTTAAGAAAGATGTTGATGTCAGTGCCAAGTGGTTGAACTATCTTCTCAGCTCTAAAAAATATCGCTCGTTAATTCAGAACTGTGCTACTGGAACGAGTAATAGTATGAAAAACATCAGCAAAGAGCAACTACTTGGGTTAGAAATTTTGTATCCTTCTTTTCGTGAGCAAACCTCCATTGCTGAAGCTCTTTCCGATGTAGACAACCTGATTTCCTCCCTGCAAAAGCTGATTGAGAAAAAGAAAGCCATCAAGCAGGGGGCCATGCAGGAACTGCTCACCGGCAAAAAACGCCTGTCGGGGTTTTCCGGGGAGTGGAAAAAAGAACGTTTGGGAGATATTTCTGACATTAAAGATGGAACTCATGGCACATTTCAAAGAGTTGACAGAGGCTATCCGTTGCTTAGCGCTAAAAATGTCTATAATAACCATCTTGATATTGCAGAGAATGAAAGTCTAATTTCATCGGAAGATTATTACTCAATTATTGCAAATGGCTTTCCTAGAAAAGGTGACATTTTATTAAGCTGTGTTGGTACGATAGGACGTTGCTGTATATATTCGGGAATGCCGAAAGTTGCTTTTCAAAGGAGTGTAGCATTCATACGCGTTAAAGAATGTGTAGCCAGTTATATTTTACAGTATATGCAAAGCGAAAACGCAAATAAGCAGTTATTGAACAGTGCAAATGCAAGTGCACAGGCTGGGGTGTATTTAGGTGCCATTTCAGATATTGAGGTGTATATGCCTTGTTGCGTTAAAGAACAGCAAGCCATTGCCCAAGTACTTTCTGACATGGACAGTGAAATTGAGCAGCAGGAAAAGAAACTGGCAAAGTATCAACAGATCAAGCAGGGCATGATGCAGGAACTGCTCACCGGACGGATTCGGCTGGTAGATGCAGATGGCAAAGAGCAGCCGAAAACACAGATTCTTCAGGAAAAGCAGTCTCGACCGGCACACAATCAGCATTTTGATGATGCAGTCATGATTGCAGGAATTGTGAGCGCTTTCTATTCCGAGAAGTACCCTCTGGGACGTAAAAAAGTTCAGAAGCTACTCTATCTGGTTCGCCGCAAGGAGCAGGCGGATATTTCCGCCTTTCATAAAAAAGCGGCTGGTCCCTACGCTGATGAAGTCCGCTATAAAGGCGGCGAGCCGATTGCTCAAAAGAATAAGTATATTCAGATTAAGAGAAGTGATAAGGGCAGCTGTTTTGAAAAAGGTGTGCAGATGCAGAAGGCGATGGCCTATTTGCAGGATTGGGGCAAGCAGACGGATGTGGATTGGCTGGTGTCGCAGTTCCAGTATACAAGCGTCAATGAGCTGGAGCTTTTGGCAACGGTAGATATGGCAATCTGCGACTTGCGGCGGGAAGGTAAGGAAATTTCCGTAGCCTCGATTAAAGATTTGATTCGTTCTAATAAAGAATGGAGAGATAAACTGAAAAAGTATTATTTCAAGGACGTAGATATTCAGCGAGCCATCAAGCGCTGCCAACAATTATTTCAAGGATAGGAGAAGTGTATAAATGGCCAAAAGTAAGGTTATCAAAGAATTGGCATCTAACGAAATATCGCTGGAAGTAGCCTTAAATCGCCTGCTTATTATTGCAAGCGATATTGAAAATGATGAGTTAGCTCAGTGGGTAGAAAATGAACTGAATGGTTATTCTGACGATGCAGAACTTCCTACATATAGAGTCATTGATAATACCCGTTTTGTCTATAGTGGAATAAATGGGCGGTTTAGTGTAGAAAATGCACCATTGCCATTTTTGGAGATATTAGGACTTGATAAGAAGAATTATGTATTTAATATGTTGGATGGCGTTAACTCACTGACCTCTTTGATTGAAGGCAAATATGAATATGGGCGTGACCTCACCGCTATGGCAGGGGCAGTACGTGCAATGACAGGGATAGCTTGTACATCCATCAGACAACTTGTTCCCAACAATGTAATTGAGAATATAATTAGTGCAATCAAATCAAAACTGCTAAAAGTGTTGATTAAATTGGATAAAGAATATGGTTGCCTCGATGAATTGGATATTGACATTACAGAAAAAGATCCTGAAGAAGTCCGTAAAATAAACGCCACTATTATAAATTATATCTTTGAAGACAGAAGTATTAAAATTGGAGATAAAAATCGGATAGATGGTACGAAAATAGGAAACGGAGAAAATCATGGATAAAAAAGAAGATAATAGTATCCATATAGGAAATGGCAATAAAATCAAGAACAGTGTGATAGGACAAAATATTAAAGTTGAGCAAGAGCATACCAAAGAAAAATGGTATCAACAATTAACGTGGAAATTAGTTGTTCCTATAATCGTTGCCGTTGTGGCAGCAGCACTATGTGTTTGGTTGGGTATCAAATAAGCATTAACGACAGGGGGTACCGCCAATGGGCGTCGGCCAACGGGAAAAAGCTACGCAGAAGCGTGTCATAAAGCTATTTGCCCAGGAACTCGGTTATACTTATCTGGGCGATTTCACCGAACGAAAAAACTCTAATATTGAAACCGAACTGCTGACGAAATTTCTGACCCGCAAGGGCTATTCGCTGGTACTTATCAACCGTGCCTTGAAGGAGCTGCAAGATGCCGCCGGAGATCAGTCGGTGAACCTCTATGATTTGAACGAGCAGACTTATAAAAAGCTGCGCTATGGGGTCAAGGTCAGCGAGTCTGTCGGCCAGCATAAGATTACCGTACAGTTTGTGGATTGGGAGCATCCGCTGAAAAATGATTTTTATATCGCCGAGGAAGTCACTATCAGGCATAAGCGCCCTGATTTAGTGCTGTACATCAACGGCATCGCTTTTGCTGTCATCGAGCTGAAGCGCAGCACAGTTTCCATGTCGGAGGGTATCCGCCAGAACCTGACCAACCAGCGCCCAGATATGATCATGCAGTTCTTTGCCACAATTGGGCTTGTCCTGGCCGGCAATGATTCGGAGGGGGCGCGTTACGGTACCACCGGCACACCGGAAAAGTATTATCTTTCCTGGAAAGAAGATCCCAATGCCAAAGACAAGGTTTCTGTAGCGGTACGCGCTCAAATCGAAAAATATTCCTTGCGTCTGGACAAAAACTTGATTTCTCTATGCCGGAAAGAGCGGCTTGTAGAGCTGCTGTATAATTTCATCGTGTTTGACAGCGGAGTAAAAAAGACCTGTCGACCTAATCAGTTTTTCGGCAATATGGCAGCGCGGGATTTTGTGCGGCGGCATGAGGGAGGCATCATCTGGCACACCCAAGGCTCCGGAAAATCCTTGACCATGGTGTGGCTCAGCAAGTGGATCAAAGAGAATATTTCTGACAGCCGTATCTTGATTATCACCGACCGGGACGAGCTGGATGTGCAGATCGAGCAGGTGTTTGCAGGGGTCAATGAGAGCATTGTCCGTATCCGCCGAGGAAGTGAATTGATACAGAAGATCAACGACACCTCGCCTGTCATGATGTGCTCCCTGATTCACAAGTTTGGCAAGAAAAACAGAGGCAAGAGCGGCGAGACCGACTATGCTGGATTTTTTGAAGAGCTGAAACGCTCGCTGCCGGAAAACTTTTCTCCCAAAGGCGATTTCTATGTTTTTGTGGATGAATGTCACCGTACCCAATCCGGCAAGCTCCACAAAGCGATGGAAACCATTTTGCCGAATGCAACCTTTATCGGTTTCACCGGAACTCCATTGATGAAAAAGGACAAGGAAACCAGTCTGGAGGTATTTGGTCCTTACATTCATCGCTACAAGTTTGATGAAGCAGTGCGGGATAAGGTGGTTCTGGATCTGCGCTATGAGGCTCGTGAAGTAGAGCAGAATGTTGTCCAGCAGGATCGGATCGACGCTTGGTTTGAGGCAAAAACGCGCGGGCTGACCGGTTTGGCAAAGGCTAAGCTGAAACAGCGCTGGGGTAATCTGCAAAAGATGTTCAGTTCCAAAGCTCGCCTGGGACAGATTGTAGCGGATATTGTTTTTGATATGGAGACAAAACCGCGCCTGCACGATGGGCGGGGTAATGCCATGCTGGTGGCTGGTAGTATCTATCAGGCGTGCAAATTCTATGAATTGTTCCAGGAGACCGAGCTGAAGGGCAAGTGCGCCATCGTGACTTCTTACGAACCAGCGGTGGGTGATATTCGCACTGAAACCGTAGGTGATGATGGTGAGACCGAGGCTGTGGAGCAATACGAGATCTACATGAAGATGCTGGGTGGGAAAGACCCGAAGGCATTTGAAAAAGAGGTCAAGGAAAAGTTTATCAAGCAGCCGGAACAGATGAAACTGCTGATCGTGGTGGATAAGTTGCTGACAGGCTTTGATGCTCCGCCTGCCACTTACCTGTATATTGATAAGTCCATGCGAGACCATGGCTTGTTCCAGGCAATCTGCCGTGTCAATCGTTTGGATGGTGAAGATAAGGAATTTGGGTATATTATTGACTACAAAGACCTGTTTCGTTCCTTGGAAAATGCGGTTGCAGATTATACTTCCGAAGCATTTGACAGCTACGATAAGGAAGATGTCTCTGGTTTGTTGACAGACCGTTTGGACAAGGCTAAGGAACAGCTGGAGGACTCGCTGGAAGCTCTGCGCGCGCTGTGCGAGCCTGTGGCTCCACCTAAAGATATGGTGGACTACTACCATTATTTCTGCGGCGCCAATACCGAAGCGTTTGACTTGGATGAATTGGAAGAGAATATGCCCAAGCGGGAACAGCTTTACAATCTGTCAGCGACAGCTCTTCGCGCTTTTGGTGAAGTATCGGGCGAATTACAGGAAAAGTATCACTATACCGTGGAACAGATTAAGGCGTTGGAGAGAGAAGTTACCTACTACATCAAGGTGCGTGACGATGTGCGTTTGGCCAGCGGTGACTATGTGGATTTGAAGAAATATGATCCGGACATGCGCCATTTAATCGACACCTATTTGTCGGCTGATCCCAGTCGTGTGTTGACTTCATTTGGAGGAGCAACACTGGTCGAGCTTCTAGTAGACAATGGGATTTCCACGCTGAAGGATATGCCTGCCTCTACACCCAAAGAGCAGGAAGCAGTTGCAGAGACTATTGAAAACAATATTGGCAAGGAAATTGTTGAAAGAACTCAAAGTAACCCCAAATACTACGAGAAGATGTCTGCGCTCCTTCGTGAGTTGATTGAAAAACGAAAAAATGAAGTGATCAACTACGAGGAGTATCTGCGTCAGATTGTGGAACTGGCAAGGAAGGTACATAAACCGGAAAGCGGCACAGAATATCCTCCGGGAATTCGGGAGAGTGCTGCCAAGCGAGCCTTTTATGACTATCTCAACGGGGATACGGTTGTGGCCAATCAGATATATGACGCTGTCATGTCCAGCAAACAGGATAATTTCCGGGGAAGCAAAATCAAAGAGCGTAAAATCTGGCGTGCTATTCGTGCTGTCGTAAAAGATGATCAGGAAGCCGATCAGTTACTTGCATTAGTAAAGGAGCAGAGTGAATTCTAGTGGATGAACTGCAAATCGGTAACATGAGTATTGCTGTTACAAAAAAGAATATCAAGAATATGTACATTCGTGTTCTGCCGCCCAATGGGAAAGTCCAAATTACTGCGCCATACTCTGCTAGGGACGATGCAATCCGAATGTTTGCGGTATCCAGAATTTCCTGGATCAAAAAGCAGCGTGCGAACTTTGAAGCTCAAGCACGTCAAACAAAGCGACAGTATGTGACCGGAGAATCCTACTATGTCTGGGGGCGGCGTTATCGTCTAGATGTGCAATACTCAAATGTTAGGAACGAGGTGTCCCTTACAGGCGGGCGCCTGATTTTGCAAGTGCGGCCTGAAAGTACTCCGGAGCAGTGCGAGCGTGTTTTGAATGATTGGTATCGGGCGCAACTAAAAAGCAAGCTGCCGGAAGTGATTCAAAAATGTGAACAGGTTGTAGGTGTCCATGCATCTGAGTGGAAGGTTAAAAACATGCGTACCAAATGGGGAACCTGCAATATAGACCGAAAAAGGATTTGGATTAACCTCCAGCTTGCAAAGAAAACTCCGGAGTGTCTCGCTTATGTCGTGACCCATGAATTGGTGCACCTGCTGGAGCGAAATCACAACGAGCAATTCCAGAAGCATATGGATGACTTTTTCCCGGAATGGCGAGTAGTTAAAGAAACACTGAATCAGCAAATACTGGATTATATGAGCGAGTAATCAATACCAACTGATGTCGTTAAGACTTTCGCCAGTTTAGTAGCCAGAGGATAAAAACCGACACCATACACTTCATATTCACTATTAGTGTCCCAATGAATGTGATACCTGAACCCAAAAACTCTCTAAGGCAGCTTATCCGGTCGCAGTATACTTTTCTATAAATTGGGGAATTATATTAAAAGTTTTAATATGAAAGCTTTGTGGTATCAACGCCGGGCGAAAAAGCGCCGGACAGAAAATGACCCAAACGCCGGAAACATAGCATCGGTTATTTACGCCGGAACCCTATCTGCTGGTCAGTTATCTGCTGGAAACTCGACCGGTGAAGCCGGCTTTCTGCCGTCCTCGCAGCCAGTACGTCTGGTCGTGGATATTCACCACATGGGCGTGATGGAGCAGCCGGTCCAGCAGTGCGGTGGTCAAGATATTGTCACTGAGCAGTTTCCCCCACGCACTGAAATATTTATTGCCGGTCAGGATGATGCTGCCATGCTCATACCGTTCCGGGATCAGACGGAACAACAGTTTCGCCTCCTAGTGGTTCAACTGCATATATCCAACCTCGTCAATCACCAGCACGGACGGGCGCAGATAGACCCGACACCTGCGCTCCAGCCGCCCTTGCAGCTGCGCCCTTTTCAAATCCGCAATGAGGTGCGAGAGGGTGGTGTAATAAACCACCATACCGACGTTCAGCTCTTGAGCGCCAGGCCAACAGCCGGACGGGTCTTTTCATAGAAGCATTGCAGTTGGTTAAAGAGCAAAACGGTGCGTCAAGCGTTGGGAAATTGTCTATCGTTATGCAAAATAAAAGCTGCCCCTCGCGTCGGTATGAGTGCCGATGCGAGGGGCAGGAAAACAATAGTGGATGGGTGTTTTGAGATCAAACCGCGATGAAAAGCGGGGCTGTCCTGTACCCTTAAAAGTACCCTTTACAGTCTGAAAGCATAAAAACCAATTGTGTCTAAATGTTCAGGATTTCACGCTGTTTCGGATGAAACGGCATGTGATAACACAAAAATAGTGCATAAGTTCTAAAATTTGGCTCTTCAAATCCCTGACTCTCCGCCAGATAAAAGCACTGAAACATCGCGTTTCAGTGCTTTTTCTTTTCATTTTCGGAGTTTTTTGGTTCGAGAAGTTCTGGGTGATATTTTTGACAGCAATTCTGACAGCATTGGTGAATTTGCGGATATATATCGAGATTCTGAAAATAATCACACAGAGAAAAGATGAATATGATATAATAAACGCAAGAAACTGAGCATAAGGAGAATGAAGATGGATTGGCTCTTATGCAATCAGGATGTTCCGATTCTGGAATTTTCCAGTCATGAAGATGAGTACGGAGAGATACTGGTGCAGGAGAAGATGTGGCTTTCTGACCTTCGTCCCATCGGCTATCTTGATTTGCAAAGCTTTTTGGAAGGGCGTCGTGCGCCGAAACATCGGAAACATATTGAGCAACTATTAGAGCAATATGGCTGCCGCCAGCTGGATGGATTTTTGCAAGTAAGCCATGCCCTGTCCTTGAATGATACGTTTTGGGTCAAAGAGATAGGATCGGATCTGCGGTGGGCAGATGTGTCTTTGTATGACAATGATTTTGATGAGATCATCGCGGAAGCTGCACTGAACGGGTCCCTGAGTGAAAGTGACCTTTCTTCCACTTCGCCAGAGTTTGGCACGGATGGCTATTATGCGAAGTGCTGGAAGCGCGAACACGATGGAATCTTTCTGTATAAGGCGGGCAGTGCGACCTATGAGTTGGAGCCGCTATCGGAATTTCTGGCGGCACAGCTATCCGGTGTTCTTTGTCATGCGGCGGTTCCGTATGAAATGCGATTCCATCATGGCCGATTAGTATCGGTGTGTCCGTTGTTTACTTCAGCGCGTATCGGAATGGCTAAGGCCTCTGCAGTCGTCGGAAAAGAACGCACCATTGCCGGATTGCTGCGCTATTTTGAATCTATCGGCAGCGGGGATGCATTCCGACGGATGCTGGTTTTGGATGCGGTCATTTTTAATGTAGATCGACATCTGGGGAACTTCGGGGTTCTGTTTGATACGTCCAATATGAAACTGCACGGTATGGCGCCGGTGTTCGATCACAACCGCAGCCTGCTGTTTGATCTGGATGCGGATCAACTCGATCATGTAGAGCGTTATCTGGCGCATCTGGCGCCGCGCCTCGGAAGCGACTTTGTGACGGTTGCAAAAGGGTTGATGACAGACGAAATTCGCAGTGATCTGCGGAATCTGGAAGGCTTTCGGTTCGCAGAGCACCCCACGATTTCGGTGGAAGCTCATCGGCTGGAAAAACTGAGCGCAATCGTCAATGATCAGATACACAAGTTGATCTAGGAAAGCGTAGAGAAGCAGGAAAAGAACCCGGAAAATAGAAAATCTCAGAAGACAGCGTATAGCTGTCTTCTGAGAGGATATATCTTAATTCCGTGTGGCGGTTATTTGGATTGCTGAATAGAGCGTATCAGCTCATCCATTCGCTCTGCGCTTTTTTGCTGCATCTGATTCGTGACGTGCGCATAAGTTTTGAGGGTGAAGGAAGCTGCGTAATGACCGAGATTAGCTTGCACCGTCTTGATATCGTCACCGTTCTCCAGCGAGATCGTAGCAAAAGAGTGACGCAGAGAATGAAAAGAGCAGTCTCCAAGACCACAAGAGCGCAGGACCCGCTTGAGATGTTTATATACCGTGCGACGATTGAGTGGTTTGCCAAAGTCGTTGGTAAAGACCAGGTCCCATTGATTATCCCACACCGGTTGTGCGATGAGCTCTATCTGGTGCTGGCGCTGCTGCTGTTCCCTCAGTACCTGCATCGTACTCTCTGCAAGTACAACGCAGCGCTCTTTTCCCTCTTTGGGCGGCGCAAGGTAATAGCTGAAATCACCTTTGTTCTGGTTCTGCTGCAGTTGCTGGCGTATGTAGATGCAATGATTGGCCCAGTCAATATCCGGCCAGCGAAGTCCGAGAATTTCGGCCTGTCGTAAGCCAGAGAAGATGTCCACAAAGAAAATGTTGCGGAAGGGTTCATCGGCAATGGCATCCAGAAACGTCGCGAGTTCAGCGGAGGAAATTGCCCGAATCTGTTTCTGTACTACATGCGGAAGCGAACAGCGATCGGAAACATTCCGCAGCAAGATCTCATCCCGCACAGCAGCATCCAACATGCTATGCAGAACACCGTGAATATTGCGGATTGTCTTAGGAGAAAGATGCTTGCCATTTGTACCGAGAGACGATACAAAGGCCTGCACCTGACGGTGACTGAGTTGCGTTAAGGTGTATTCACCAAGCGTAGGCAGGATATGCTTGTCCAGCGCAATGCGATACGATTCCCGTGTATACGGAGATAACGCAGTCAGATAGTTTTTGGTATACTCCTTCGCATATTCGCTGAGTGTGATTTTGGACGGTTCTTGAAAGGTGCCGCGATCAATGGACGCTGTTGCAGCGCGAAGCTTGGTGGCAACTTCCTTTTGTGTCTTACCATAAATCGTATGCCGCCGTAGTTTGCCGGTTTTGGGATCACGACCATTGCAGAATTGGCCCTGCCACCGACCATCCTTGCGCAAAACGATGCTGCCGCTGCCGGCCTCGCGATGTGAATTTTTTCTGGCCATAAGAATGACACGCTCCTTGTCTATAATTAATATGAAAAAGCGGCCCGTGGAAATGGGCCGCTTGACAAAAGTCAGCTGGGGAATTGCCCTGGTTCGCTGTGCTCAGACAGCCATTGATGAAATTTATCCTTCAGCACGAAAAGGCGTGTTCCGATCTTTAAGGTCGGGAAATCTTCTCGGTGGAAGAGATTGTAGGCTGCGCTGATGCTAACACCAAGCAGCTGGGAAATATCAGATGCGCTATAAGTAAGTTGTTCCATGGTGAAACCTCCTTTAAGTGTCCGTATGATGATCTGGACGGTGTGGTGAATGATGGACCTCTCTGTGTAGTTTCCAATCAAGGCTTTCGTATATGCCTATGAGAAAAGTCGGGAGACGTGCGTAATAGGTGAATGTTGCATGGCGCCTCCCTCCTCCGAAATGGGGAAGGATTGGCGTAATTACAAGTAATATCGGCAGAAATGGGGATTTCATGTCTGTTGTGCGATTATTGTCGTTGCTCAGCGGTAGAAGTAGCTCGCCTGTCATAGAAGATAGGACAAGTAACAGGACGTTCGGGTTCATAGAATAGGCCTCCTTGGCAATTGATCCGGTGATGTAGACAGAACATCTCTTGATATAATATCTACAATTATAGTATGTATCTGAATTGCATGATTGTCCGGTTTCTTCATAAACGGTATACCAAGATTGCGGGACAGATATGAATCACACAAGTCGATAGGATACGGTCGAAGGGCCGAATTTTGTTAATAACATAGAGCGGAACAGAGGGAAGACTTCCTTACAAACGGGAGGGATCGTGCCGGAAATATTTCCGGTTTTTACCACGTCCCGTAGCTTGTACGTGATGCTTTTCCAGCAGTGCCCGGAAGTTGTCTGATTTTGATAGATGATGCCACGCTTCTGCTGTCATAGCAAGTTCCTGTTGGAGTTGACCTACCTGAATAGGGGAGCCAGACCATTCTTCGAAAAAATGGTCTAGACGCTGGAGCTTTGTCTCTCCATTTTTTTGCTTGCGGCTTAGAGCCTTTTGAAGAGAAAAAGAGGAAGGCAACTCATGGTTTTGAATCTGACAACCTTTCAGTCGATTTTCCAGCAGTGCGAGCATATCGCGCGGCGGAAAAAATAGAAAGACATGAATTTTTGTTGTCCCGTTGGGATCCCGTATTGCACAGCGATATAGTTCCTGCTCAACTCGGGCAGCAAGATGATGTGCTTCATATTGCTTAACCATGGGTAACAAATAATCACTCTCCTGAGGGTAAGAGGTATCGCCCTGCTCCGACATCTGCCGAATTGCTTCTTCTGCTTGCTCTCGAAAAACCGTGCGGTTACCGTAGGAGTAGCTACGGAAAAGATACTCTTGCGGGGAAAGACGCGGGTAACCGAGCAGAATGACATTGGTGGAGTTTCGGAACGCATTGGAGCCGTTTGTGCCCCCAAAATAGGGCAAGCTCTTCTGCTTGGTCAAAATCAGATACTTTATCGTATCCGGTGATAACTGTGCATACAGCGGCGTGCAAAATTCTTTGTAAGTGCACAGGAAGGTCGGAGCTGGATAGGTGTCGACGATTTCGTCAATCAGGTCGGCAAATGCGAGAATCCTCCATGGCTTTGATAGCGCAGCTTTGGAAACATTGGCAAGTGGGTCATCGTAAACATGGATGTGTAATCGGTCGATATGTTTCCTGGAAGGACTGGGAAGAAAGACTGTGGACGGCAGCCAATCGTAGTCGGCATCCACGCCCGCAGTGGCGTCAAAGATAATAGTACGCGCGTTGCCTAGATGGAGATCGGGCGCACTAGCTTGCAGGATTGTGAAAGAATCCAATTTCGAGAACAGACAATCGGTCTGTGGATTGTTAAGAGCAACCATCACATTGACAGCATCCTGAAGTGGTTCGCTTATCAGTGATGGATACATCGATGAAATGCGCTGCAGGAGGCGTTCGAGCTTGTTTGCTTTTTCTGCGCTCTCCTCCGAGCGAAGACTACAGAATCCAAAGAGTTGGTCACGAACTGATGACTTGTCCCCGGGAAGAATGCACTGCTTGCGCAGTGTGGAGAAGGGACGCTCGATCTGATAATAGATGGATGATGAGAGAGTTTGCAACGTCCGATCTGAGACTGTATGCGCGTTATTCTCCTCTATATGCTTCACGGCATCACAGATGGTCGCCTTGTTGAGAACAGAGCGATGAAGCATCTCCAATTTCTCATCGAACAAAACAAAGCGGCGAGCAAGATCACCATCTGGCGTTGTATGCGGAATTATACAATGCCCTGTTTTGTATAGCATCTGAAACCGCGCTTGTGTCATGCCGATAATGAGAGAATATCGCGCGGATTCATTCAGCTTGATGAGTGGACAATTTGGTGCATAGGGGCAATTGCCATCCCGACATTCCGAAAAAGAATGGATATGCGGGTTCTGACAATATCCGGCTTCGCGGCCGGATGGCGTCCAAGACTGCAGTGGTGTCATGACCTCTTTGCTCTTTCCGGGAAAGTACTTCTCGATCGTTTGCATGATTTCATTGAGTGTTTCGACCTTTTGCAGGACAACAACGATGCCGCCCAAATAGCGGATTAATTTCTGGTATTTCGGAGATAGGGAAAGGTAGACCAGCGCCAATATAAAGGCGGTAATCCAAGTCGATTTCCCGTATCCTGGGTAACAGCCGACAACTTTGATCCAACCAAAAGGATCATTAACTGTGGGATTAAGCAGTGTATCCGATGTGTTTTGCCAATAATCTCGATCGAGCTGAATATGACGATTCTCACAGAGCCGATCGAAATACCGCATGGTATACTTTATCACCTCCTTGGCATGGTAAATATGGAGTGGCGAACTCTCGTCATCCTTCGGAATAAGTTCGACTTTTCTTCCGCACTGCACAGATGGCTTTTGCGATACCGGTGAGCTGGTTATCCCGGGCTCTTGTAAAGACGTTTCGGAAACGCCGGAATAAATTGCCGGATTGTGTGTGGGAGTAGATTTCTGAATGTGAGACGTATTATTGTTCATTTTAGAAGATTCCTTTCGATAAACAAGATATACAGAACTTTTTGGTGAATTTGATGGGCTAGAACCACGGCAACGTGCTTTACCTAATGGCAGAGCTGTTGCCGCGGTTTTGCCGGCAAAAAAGAGTGTTGATCTCGTCAGCGTATTGGGTGCCTGAGTTGAATTCCGCGCGTGCCAGAATACGTGAGACTGTATGCAATAGGCATCTTGCCATACCCTAGGGGAAGCAGTATCACGATAGGCCGCTCCCGCTCGAAAATTAAAATCTGACGCCCTAATCGTTCTAACAGCACTTGCTGCCCGTTAAAAAAGGACGAGTCATGCAATTGAAAGATGAGCATGATCTCTTACATGCTCTTCAGCCCGATACGTTTGCCATCCGGACGTCGATGCAGTTTTACAAATCCATTATGATCATCCCGAACGGACAGCGGCATCCCAAATCCCGAATCCGCAACTTTTTGGGGAGTTTTCATAGGTCAATTTCCTGAAAGTCTTCCCAAATTGGTGATTCTATTAATTCGGGCTGTGCGTCCGGCTCCGGTGGACACGCTAGTTGCCCGAGCGCACTGTCGACCGGAATTTGATATGCTTTCAGTTGCAGCCGCAGTGATTCTAACCGTAGGCCAAGGGCTGCCACCTTGTGCTTAGCGTCTACCAGACTGTACTTCCAAGTTACATCTCGGCCGCCGTCCTTAAATAGATCCGGCGCTTCGGTCATCCATGCACGTTGCAGCTTAGCAGGGATTTCGCTAGACTTGCGACCATCGATGAAGGTGCAATCGACCTGTCGGGCTTTGGCCCAGTCAAGCAAGGTGTTGACCGTTAATTCACGATGCAGAATCAACAGCTTTTCGCTGTTGACTTCCCGAACGACTGCTACACTTCCTTGTTCGAAATGATCTGAGATATGCACTGTCGTAAGCTGTTCATTCAGGAAGCGTAGAAAGGTTCCAAGCGACTCCACTCGGGATGCTCTCTGGGAATCGCCAGCCGGTTTCGGATAGGTTTCGGGCAATATTACTGCCCAAACTTCCATATACCGCTCATTTGCGGTTTCTTCAGCGCATCGATTCGTATCAATGAGCCAGCGAAACCAGATTTCCAGTACCGCAAGCATAGCAGCGTGTACGCGGCGATCTGCATCTGTAGCACATTTAACATAATCACCGTCACGTCCAATGATGCAGTGATGCTGAAAGGCATCGAGTAGAGCCTGCCGCCAACGTTTTTTCTTATGTACTGTTCGGACAAACGCCTCACATTCAGCCATCAGCTCGTCCGTGCTGTCCTGCATATAATCGAACAATGTTTGCTCGTAAGTACAGCTGATGCTACCATCAAGGGAAAGTGTCACATCGGTACGAGTTGGCGTTTTGCTCATCGCGAATAGCGGTATAGCAAACGGCTGTTCCTCATGGAAGGTTCGCTGCAGGGAAGCTGGAAAGCTGGATAGAATAAGAACGGCACGATCTACGTATCTGGTGCGCAACTGCACTGTTCGGTTGCGTAATCGAACTTCTGTGCGGGTGTAGTCCGTCCAGCGGGATGCGACTGTGGCTTGTCCGAAACTGTGACGGGCACAAAGACAAGTGGGAAGCTGGGCACTCCAACCGTTGCCCGTCCATGACTCTGCTCCACCAATCAGCCGGATCATCCACAGCAACGGGTCAGATGGTACGAACAATCCGGTTAGATGCACTTGCATACGCGGCACAAGCTCCGGCCAAAAAATCGACCAGAATCGGCTGAGCAGTAGCACACCTAGCAGCTGGATGGTGAATCCCCGATCCACAAACAGATCGAGCAAGAGCAGAAGCATACTGTCATACGGTGAAATGTGCGGTGCACGTGAGATCGGCGGATCTGCGGTTTTGCGGTTGAGCTTGATCTCGGTGAATTCGACATCCTTCTGTTTCGCAATGCCCGCAGGCAATGCAATCGCATCAATGCCGCATGCAGCACGTTCCTTGTCAGTCAGTTCATGCAATGCCGTTCCAGCACCCTTGCCGAGCACTAGAGCCTTGCCTTGTAGACTAACTACGAGCTTGACATGAACCTTGTTTTTTGGTCTCATAGTATGTTCTCCTTCTTGAGAGGCCTCTCGGTGTTTTTGAGCTCAGGACAAGAATAACAGAATCGAGTAATATACTATAAACGCAAATGCGAAAAAAACGAGGGGATATTTGAGTCAAATGAGTTTGTAAATAAATACCATGATTAAAACGGAAATTAATTCGAATAGGAGTGAATGATATGAGCGTTGAGGCCCAATTGGAGCCATTGGTGTCAAGCTGTTGTAAGCTAATGGTACGGTCTAAGGAAAAAGTAAATCCCGAAGAGGTTATTGATTTAATGAAGCGAGTAGATTTGGTTTTGGATCATCCGGAAACGGATTTTCAGTATGATGATGTGTTTAATATATTTGCTGCATTAATGGTGCTTTTGTGTGGATATCTTCATTTTATTGAACAAGATAGCCAAATTGAAGGTCGCAGGTATCTTTTTAAGCTATGTGCTGCAGCGTGTTATGTAGTACGAGGAGATTGGGAAAAAGGATATGGTGTTTTTCTTTTAGATCCTAAAGTACAGGAACGGGAAAGTATAAACCAGTTAACAGAGAACTGGATTCTTTACTGCAAGCATAGAGATTTATTAAATCAGCATTACGAGAAAATCGTTCGGAAAATTAAATCGGCTCGCAATACATACTACGTATCCTTAAATGAGTTAGTTCAGACTTTGGATGAAGCCTGTGATTTACACAGGAAAAAGAGGGAATATCGAATGTTTTCTGCGTTGTGCAAAAAATTTGAATTACAGGTCATTGCATTGACGCGAACATTTATAAATTTTTATCGTAGAGAGTTTACTTCTATGGCTTGCATTGAAGTGGAAGAAACTGTAAAATCAAATATTAGGAAAATGCTAGGTGTGATTATAAATTGCCCAGTATATGCATATATTTTCCCTGTATATATGTTTTTAATGTTTGTTAAAGAACCCAATAGCATTCATCCGGCGTTAAAATGTAGTACAAATCATCCGTCACGAATATTTAACTGTGAGGAAGATAGTAGCGAAGACGGAGAGTGTAAAGATATAGAGAAAGCTGAAAATGCTTTCTATACTAAGTTGTCGCTGCCTAAAAATATGAAGAGTAAAGTGCTTTTGAACCGATATGTGGCGCTAATGAATGAGATTAAGGCTGATATTTTTAATCCGTCGATCCCAATAGAGATGGAGAACTTAAATGATCAGGTAAGTCGAGCTGTAATTCATAATCAGATTAACTATCCGCTTTTGTTCTTTAAGGATATATATGATGCGATTGCTTCGTTTGTGGATGAAAAAATACCAGATGAGCAACTAGAACAGTTGTCAGATATGTTTGACAGGGTGGTAGGCGGAAGTGGGCAATCACGAAAGGGAGAGTTAGGGAAAAAGAAGCAGCGACTATTGGATACTCCGGAAAAGAAGACATTGTGGAAATATATCGAGAAAATAGTTGACATTTTTTCAGAATACACATATATTTATCTCTCTTTGGGAGAATTACCTGCTACTGCACGGATAAATAAAATAAAGGAAATCTATCAACTACTGTTTCCAAAGAGAGAAATGTATCTTGAGTCTCAAAAGGAAAAAAAGGTATTGCAATTGTTGAAATATTGTGATGAAATTGCTGCAGCCGTTCATGTTAGGTGGGTAGATATGAATATGATTACCCATCAGAATTTGATAGGATATAATAATCAGTTTGTATCAGATTATGACGAATCTTATGAAGGTTCAATGGAGTGGATGTTTGACGAGTTGCAGAAAGGATTTGAAAAACAGCGGTTAGTATTCATGAGGAGAGTGCCAGGCGAATATAGAATTGATCGGGAGACACGAGTTCTTGCGCTTTTTATTCGAACGCGGATTATTAACCCAATACCCCAAAAAAAACTATCTTTGGGCGATTATATTGATTTTTTTAATAGGCAGATCATTTGGGAGGATAAATTCGAAGAGACGATTGAATATATCAAGCACTTCATGGATGAGGAGGGAAAGATGAAACTCCGTTCTTATACACATTTAGTGAATCGATATCCTAGACTAATGATGTGGGAGCCGGGAGATGCTGTTGAGGCATTGGACTGTTTGCGAGAAGATTATATCAAGTGGTGTGTAGAAGACATCATCTGGAGAATGGAGGATCACAAGAAGAAGGGAACTGAAATTCGCAAAATATTGGAATATGCGCAGACGCTTTTAGACGCCTCTGATGATGATTTCCTGATACAGAAGGAATATTTGTATTCTAATGTGTTTCTAGAATTCTACCTAGGCTTTCTCCAGATGATGAGGTGTAAGATGATTCACATCATCGGTATTGATTAATGCAAAGGTGGGGATTCCATATATAATAAAATAGAAATCCTCACCCTCGTCTTTAAAAGAAGTTGCTGTTAGGGCTGTGAGCTATGAAAATAATTTTTGACCTGTCTGTAGAACGTGTTGGGTTTTAATCCCGTCCGTCGCATGGCTTCTCTGGCTGTAATCTCGCCGCGCCGCCAGCAGGCGATGACGTTGTCGAAGTTGTCGGGCAGTGTCAGCGGCGCGCGGCCATGATACTTGCCCTGCGCCTTGGCGATCGCGATTCCCTCGCGCTGGCGTTGCAGAATGTACTCCCGCTCGAGCTC
>OEQS01000048.1_pt1 | contig 21978 bp, 14 predicted proteins | sample 1539731 | NCBI WGS metagenome assembly OEQS01 (sample SAMEA3891890, study PRJEB23780) | metagenome | biome: terrestrial biome; feature: animal house; material: Caecal content | place: Italy | collected 2015-05-05 | reverse complement strand
AGGACGCCTTTACGGCGTCTTTTTTTCTGCCCTCCTAATGGCTTTGGAAACAGCGTTCGGCTCGCCGGGCGCTGTTTCTTTTTCAGAGAGGACGAAATCAGCAAAGGAGGTTCTCTACTTGAAGCAGAAAAAGGCCCCGGTCCAACAGAGGCGGCGGCAAAGGATCAGTCCCTGCCGCGCCCTCTACATGGCATATCTCTGTACCTGTCTCTCCGTATTTCTTATTCAACCGGCCTCGGCGGCCACCATTTGGGAGAAGGCCAGTGAGATCATGCAGGACGTCTACAAACAGATCCTGACGATTTCCACCATCGCCGCCATTGTCACCGCGTCAGTGGCTCTGTTGATGATGAACTTCTCCCGCTCCGGCCGGACGGTAGACGAATCCCGCGCCTGGCTCAAGCGCATCGTCATTACATGGGCCGTGCTGAACGGGTTGGGGTTCATTATGAGCTACGTCACTCCGTTCTTCTCCGGCGGCCAGTGGACACCGTAACCGCTCATGGGCATCTTAGACGGCATTGTGGAGTGGATCGCGGAACAGATCATGTACGGCCTGGACTTGATCAACACATCAGTTTTGGGCGCCTTGGGCTGTGACATGAGCGTGTTTCTGCGGTATTTCCCAGCAGCAAATACGATGTATGACATTTTTGTGGCGCTTGCTATCGGCCTGATCCTGTTGCTATGGGTTTGGAATCTCTTCCGGAATTTCGGTTTGGGTCTGGGTTCCGAGGCAGAGGATCCGGTCAAACTGAGTATCCGCTCTATCCTGTTTATCGCTCTTGCCTGGTACTCGGACGAGATCGTCGATACTGTCCTCCAAATTGGCGGCACCCCGTACAACTGGATCCTGTCCTCCGCCCTTCCCAGCCTGGATTTTGCAAGTTTCAACTCCGTACTGGCTGTCATCATCGGCGTAGTCGCCAACGGAGGAGTGGCACTTATCGTATTGATCCTGACGCTGATCCTGGCGTGGAACTACCTGAAACTGCTGTTTGAGGCGGCAGAGCGGTATGTGCTGCTGGGCGTACTGGTCTTCACCGCGCCAGTGGCATTTGCCATGGGTGCGTCCCAGTCTACTGCCAATATCTTCAAAAGCTGGTGCCGTATGTTCGGCGGCCAGCTCTTCCTGCTGTTGATGAACGCTTGGTGCCTGCGCCTGTTTATCAGCATGGTCGGCGCCTTTATCGCCAACCCACTTTCTATCTGAGGAGGGCTTATCACGAAACGAAGTATCAGAATTTCTACCGTGTTTGTGCTTGTACTTCTGCTTATCACGGCTCTCTCGGTTCCCGCCTTTGCGATAACGGAGGCGGAGGTTGAGGCCCAGGTCAGCGCTACAAGCAGAGAGACGGTCACAGGCAATGTGTTGATCTGGTTCCTGTGCGCTATCGGCTTTCTGAAGGTATCTCAGAAGATCGACAGTTTTATGTCGAGCCTAGGCGTCAATGTGGGCCAGACCGGAGGTTCCATGCTGGCGGAGGTCATAATCGCCACCCGCGGCGTTGCGGCGGTAGCCGGCGCCTTTGGCGGCGGGACGCGCCATTCAGCCGGCAGTTCTCCTGGAGGTGCGTCGTCCGGCGCCACCGGCCCGTTTGGCGGGTTCCTGAAAGGCGGTCTTGCTGGCGCTGTCAGCCGTAAGGTGACCCGCGACGCGGTGAGGACGGCCACAACAGCGACTTCCGCCGTGAATACTGTCAAGTCATCAGTAACAGCGGCTGCTTCCCAGTCCAGAACGATCAGGGAACAGCAGGCCGACACTGCCCATCAGACCGATACGCATACCGGGACGCATCAAGAAACCCAGACGGCAGCCGCTCACTCCGCGTCCACCGAGACGATTACCCAGACGGCCCAGCAAAAGGAGATGTCCGCCGCCAAGATTTTTCAGCAGTCGGAGCATACCGCGCAGCAATCGGCTACACAGACCACATCGCAGGCTTCCCACACGACCTCCACGGTCACGCAGGCAGACAAGAGAACGACCGCGCCTGACTTCAAGGGAGTTGGACTGGGCGGCGCCATTTTCGCAAAGTCTCTGTTGTCAGGCGGCAGCTTTGCCAACGACATCATCGGGACGGTCGCCAAGGGCGATATACGCTCCACCAGCTCCATCACCGGAGACCTGGCTGCACAGTCTATCCAGTCCTATCTGGGCTATGCCGGTGAAGGGGCCTCTGACAAACCGCCGCTCACGTTCTCCAATGTGGAGATCGGCGGCGGGAGGATCACCGGCATGGTGTCCAGACCGGATATGGCCGAGCCAATAGCCTTCGGTATGTACCATGCAGACCAGTATGCGGAACCCAAGGGGGATTTCACCAAGATCCGAACTGCGGACGGCGCACTCTGGTATACGCAGCTTGCCCAGGACGCTGTGGAGCGCAAGCCCTATAAGGCCCCAGACGATACGGTAGCCTATCAGGAGAGCATCGTAAAGCGGCTGCCTGACCCGCCAAAGCGCAAGGATCGGATGTGAGGCGCAGCCTATGAGAAATGAAGAACGGGACGTCTATGTGATCCCACCCAATTTCATTGAAGGCGGCACACTCCTGGGCGGGATGTTCAAGACCCGCAATGTCATCGAGGCCGGTGTCCTAGGACTCCTTGTAGGCCTGCCCGTCCTCAATTTAGGGATTTCCCTCACTACGCGAGTCATCATCCTTTGCTTGACGGCCCTGCCGCTGGTGTTGGTCGCTCTTATCGGCATTTCCGGCAGCAGCCTATCCGCTTTCATCCTCCAATTCTTTCGCTTCCTGCGGAACCGCAGAGTCCTTAGCCGGGAACTGGTGACGGACAGCGGAAAACAGAAAAAGCCAGTACTGCCAAGCTGGCTTCGTAAAAAGCAACCGGAGCAGGAAACCCAGGAGCAGGAGGCAGCGCCGGTCAGCCGCAGCAGCTTACGGTTTGACAGGAAAGCGCGCAAGGTCACCCAGCACAAGACGTTTCTCCCACCGGAGGAAAAGGTGAAGCCCCTCAACCCGTTAGCGGATTATGTACCAATCGAAAAAATCGAAAATGGTGTGATTTATACCAGAGACCACCGCTATGTGAAGGTCGTGGAGGTCGTTCCGGTCAATTTTTTGCTCCGAAGCGCCCAAGAACAGCGCGGGATCATCTATTCCTTTATCAGCTATCTGAAGATCGCACCGGTCAAGGTGCAATTCAAGGTGCTGACGAAACGTGCGGATATCGACCGCCATGTGGAGACGGTGCGGAAGGAGCTGGAGCAGGAAACAGACCCACACTGCCGGATGCTTCAGGAGGACTATTTGCAGCTGATCCAGCAGCTTGGCTCCCGTGAGGCCATTACCAGGCGTTTCTTTCTGATCTTCGAGTATGAGGAACTGCCGGGTACCCGCCGAGGCCATGAGGAAGAGGAGGCCATCGCCTCCCTCCAAACCGCCGCCCGAACAGCGGCCAACTACCTGCGGCAATGTGGGAACACGGTGGTTATGCCGGAGAATGAGGATGAAGCGACCTGTGAGATCCTCTACAACATTCTCTGCCGTAAGGAGAGCAACGAACAGCCCTTTCCCCAGAAGCTGAAATGCGTGCTGACAGAGTATCTGGCCGCCGGGCGCTCCCTGGACAACATCCCCTCCAATGAGTTCTACGCCCCTGCCCGGATCGATTTGACCCATGGACGCTACATCTGCATCGACGGCGTCTACTACGCCTATCTGCTGGTGCCCTCGGACGGCTATAAGTCGCAGGTGCCCGCCGGCTGGCTCAGCCTGATTGTCAATGCTGGGGACGGTATCGACCTGGATATGTTTCTCTCCCGCCAGCCCAAGGACCGCATGATCCGCAAGCTGGGCCAGCAGCTCCGTATTAACCGGAGCAAGATAAAAGAAACCAGCGACACCAATACGGACTTTGACGATCTGGACGGCGCTATCCGTAGCGGCTACTTCCTCAAAGACGGCCTTGGCAACAATGAGGATTTCTATTACCTCAACCTGCTTATCACCATCACCGCCGGCAGCGTGGATGAATTAGAGTGGAAATGCGCGGAGATGAAAAAGCTCCTGCTGTCCCAGGATATGGATGTTCAGCCCTGTTCCTTTTGTCAGGAACAGGCCTTTTTATCGTCCCTCCCTCTGGTCTCCCTGGAGCGCAGCCTCTTTGAACGCTCCAAGCGCAATGTGCTGACCCTGGGAGCGGCAAGCTGCTATCCCTTTACCAGCTACGAGATGTGTGATGACAACGGCATCCTCCTGGGCGTCAACAAGCACAACAACTCCCTCATCATTGTGGACATCTTCGACAGCCGAGTCTACAAGAACGCCAACATAGCAATTCTGGGCACCAGCGGCGCAGGCAAGAGCTTTTCCATGCAGCTTATGGCCACGCGGATGCGGCGCAAGGGCATCCAGGTCTTTATTGTGGCGCCGCTCAAGGGCCATGAGTTCCACCGGGCCTGCTCCAATATCGGCGGCGAGTTCATCCAGATCTCCCCGGCCTCTCAGAACTGCATCAATGTCATGGCGATCCGCAAGGTGGATCGCTCCGTGGATGAAATGCTGGACGGGCCCGGAGTGGAGAAATCTCTGCTGGCGGCGAAAATCCAGAGGCTTCACATCTTTTTCTCCCTGCTGATCCCAGATATGAACCACGAGGAGCGGCAGCTTTTAGACGATGCCTTGATCCGTACCTACGCACGGCTGGGGATCACCCACGACAACAGCACGCTGGATGACCCGGACCATCCGGGCCAATACCGGACGATGCCGGTGCTGGGGGATCTGTACGAGGTTCTGAAGGAGTCCCCGGATACCAAGCGGCTTGCCAATATTCTCAACCGTCTGGTCAACGGTTCCGCCCGAACCTTCAATCAGCAGACCAATGTGTCTCTGGACAATAAATACACTGTCCTTGATATATCCGAGCTGACCGGCGACCTGCTGACTGTGGGGATGTTCGTGGCGCTGGATTTCGTCTGGGACAAAGCCAAGGAGAACCGGACGGAGGAAAAGGCCATATTCATCGACGAGTGCTGGCAGCTCATCGGCGCCAACAGCAATCGCCTGGCCGCGGAATTTGTCCTGGAGATTTTTAAGATCATCCGCGGTTACGGCGGCAGCGCCATCTGCGCCACCCAGGACATCAACGATTTCTTTGCTCTGGAGGACGGCAAATACGGCAAGGGCATCATCAACAACGCCAAAACCAAAATCCTGCTCAATCTGGAGGAGGAAGAGGCACGGCGCGTCCAGTCTATCCTCCATCTCTCTGAGGCGGAAGTTATGGAGATCACCCACTTCGAGCGTGGTAACGGCCTGATCAGCACCAATAACAACAACGTGACGGTGGAGATCAAGTGCAGCCAGTTGGAGAAAGAATTGATCACCACCGACCGGCGGGAACTGCGGGAACTGCTGGGGCGCGAGAACTGATGTGGCTGTATTGCGGTATGTGTCTATGTATCCAATTTCTGTGTGCGTCTCCATGACGGCGCTATGACGGAAGTGCCTTGACCAATATACGTCTTATGACGGCGGTATTACGTCTGGGAGGTAGCTCAAAATGAAAACAAGAACGGAACTCTATGGGAAGGAAGCCAAAAGTCTGCTGCGGGACATCACCATGTATCGGGCGTTGACCGAGGAGCAGATTCTTCGCCTTTACCCCGGCAAGCGGGAGACGATCAAGAACCTGCTGTCCTATCTCACCAAACAGGACCGCATCTACTATATTGACGGTCTGTACTGCCCCACGCCGGAATGTGCTGAGGATGTTGACCGCGGTCTTTTGGCCGCGGTCTGGGTGCTGGCGGATTTTATTGACCGGGTGGAATACCACTCAGTTGCGGAATATCCAGCCAAAATCATCTTTTTCGCTGACGGCGAGATCTATGAGATCATCCATGCGGCCCAGGGGAAAGACACTCTTTTGTCTTATGTTCTATCCTCCGCTGGGGAACACCCCTCCAGATACCTGGTGCTGGTGGATGATCCCGGCCAAATCGAACAGCTTCAGATTCCTCATGCCAGCGGATACTGCACGGTGTCCCCGGAGGGGGATGTTCACTACTACCAAAAGGAATAAAGGAGGAGACAATTTGGAACGAGCGGTCCTATCGCATCGCATTACATCGATTTTATCAGATATTTCCCGGCTCACCAACGCGCTCTATGCGCTCAACACCACCGATATCCAACGCTATCCCGACAACTACGAAGTGCTGTCCACGGATGCGGCGCTTCGGGCGGAGCGGATTGCCTGCCGCCTACGGCATCTGCTCTACGCCACAACCAGCGTTACCAGGGACGAATACCTGACCTCGGCCGCCGTCATGCAGGGCATTGAGATCCGGTCCGAGGACGGCATTTTGGAAATCACGCTGCCCTGCCTGCACCCCAAACGAAAGCAGAGGCAGAGCACGGAATACCTCCTTGATCCCTTCACCGCCGCCCTCAGCCAGTACGCCAAAAGTAACCCCATGCCCCGGTTGCGCCACTGCGTCGTGTGCTTTTCCCTGGTCTACAACCGGGATCTGCCTGAGCGGCGAGTTCGGGACTACGACAATCTGGAGCTCAAGCAGTTTCTGGACGTGGCGGCGTCCTTTCTGCTCACAGATGACAGCGGCCTGCTGTGTGACGCCTATCACACCACGGAGCTGGGCGATATGGACTGCACCCGCATCTCCATCATGGACAACACCCGGTTTCCCGACTGGCTGGAGAGGAAACAGGCGGCCCTGCAATCCATCTCGGAATTATAGTCCCAAAGGCCCTCAAAACCATATCCCATTTTGGCCCATTTCCCCCTCACGGAATTGGGATATGCGCAGTGGAGCTGAAAAGTCCCGCGTACCAACGATCTCACAGACATGGGGTGGGCGGAAAAACGCCCAGGTTAAGAACACCCTGGGCGTAAAACCGGCAACGAGGGGGCGGTGTGCGTGACCAAGCGAAAGGGGCCGCTGCCATCGCCCGATACCTTCCCCGATCTACTGCTGACCCTCGCTGCTCTGTCCGGTGAACTACCGTCCACGCTGGTGAGCAGGCTCCCCGGCTCCGACAGCTACAAGGCGTATGCCGTTAAAATCCTCAAGCGGGAAAAGCTCCTTCGCACCTACTACCATGATGGACTTCGCGGCCTGCGTCTGACCTCCATTGCCAAAAACCTTCTGGCGGCGAGACAACCGGACAGATACCTTTCACTCTTTACCGGCGACACCGCCACCAACACGCCAAAATACTCGGTCCCACATCGCCTGCGCCTTCACCGGATGGCCGAGGTGCTGGTCACAGCATACAACGCGGGCCTCCTGACATTCCCCTGGGAAAAGCCGCCTGTCTTTCAGGCAGAACCGGACGATGCCGACTTATATATTGGTCCGGCCTACTACAGCTCCAGAGAAGTAAAGGAGATTGGCGCGCAAGCGACTATGATCCGCGGCTCCCGCTCCACTGGCATTCTGCTTTGTGACAGCGGCATCTATGCCGTCTATAACACCGCCGACACCCGGATGAAGTGGGAGTACAAAGCCGAGGTCCGGCTCAAAGCCATGATGCAGACAGACCTGTGCCGCAGGAGACTTGCGGATAGGTTTATGGATTCGCCCCCGGGCGCTATCGTCTTCGGCGATGGTATGGACCAGCTGGAGATTCTGATGGGCCAAGGCGATAAGGAGACGAGAAACTACCTCATTATGAACGGAACCTTTTGCTGTTTCCACTATCTGACCCTCGACCACCGCGGGGAGGTATTGCTGCGGCTCTTGTGCGACCCGGAGCGGAAAGCGGCGCTGGAGGGTATCCTTTCGGAGGATTTGGCCGAAGGCAGGTCCAACTGGCTGATCGAGCATGACGCCATAGACGAAAACGGCTGCCCGGTGCTGTTTGGATACACCTGCGATATGCCACGCATCCGGCGGTTTGACGACGCTCTCGGCCTGCATGGGCAAACCGGCACGGTCTACTGCTTTGATTTCCAGGAGCCAGCGCTGCGTCGTGTCTGCGGACCAAGGGTCGCACTTCAGTGCATTGATTTTGACGCATTTGAAGGGAGTGTTTTCCATATCCCGCAAACAACTGATTAAGGTGCTGGCTGTCCTGCCCTTTGCCATTGCGGCGCTGCTCTACGGTGGCGGATATATCAGCCAGTTCCTATATAACTACCATGTTTGGCAGCAGGCTGGCGGCACGCTGTACAGCGGCACCTCACCGGAGTTCCCGGACCCCGGCTTCCTGTCCTGTGTCCTGGCGGCTTTCCGATTCCCTTACGGCCTGTATGGTGTGGGGGTCTTCGTCGCGGTCATCGGTATTCTGGTTTTCATGGTCATGCGCATGGGCTACAGCGAGACGGGAGAATATGACCGGGATCGCAATCTCGTTTACTCCAATAAAGGCACCTATGGGACGGCCGGCTTTATGACCAAAAAGGAGATGATAGGCGTCCTCGATCTGGTATCCGACATTCGCAAGCACCACGGGACGATCTTGGGGGAACTGGACGGCCAGGTGGTCTGTATCCCGGAGAACACCCGATTCAACGGCAATATCGCCGTATATGGCGCCTCCGGCTCGAAAAAGACCAGGGCTTTCTGTGTCAATATGATCCTGCAGTGCGCTGCAAGGGGCAACAGCATGGTCATTACGGATCCAAAATCCGAGCTGTACGAAAAGACCAGTGAGTACCTGCGGAATAAGGGCTATACCGTCCGCGTATTCAACCTGGTGACGCCCTCCGCCTCGGACTCCTGGAACTGTCTGTCGGAGATCGAAGGCAAGGAGCTGATGGCCCAGCTGTTTTGTGATGTGGTCATAAAGAATACTGGAAGCGAGCGGGGCGATCACTTCTGGGACAATGCCGAACTCAATCTGCTCAAGGCGCTGGTGCTGTACGTCAGCAACAACTATCCGCCAGAGAAACAGAACATCGGCGAAGTCTACCAGTTGCTTGCCATGAGCAGCGAGAAGGAGCTGAACGCTCTGTTTGACGTCCTCCCAGTGGGTCATCCGGCAAAGGCCCCTTACAGCATCTTCAAGCAGTCCTCGGAAAATGTGCGGGGCGGCGTCATCATCGGGCTGGGGAGCCGGCTGCAGGTATTTCAGAACCAGGATATCCGCAACATCACCGCTTACGACGAGATCGACCTGGAATTGCCGGGTGAGCAGCCCTGCGCCTATTACTGCATCACCAGCGACCAGGATTCGACCTTCGATTTCCTGTCCTCTCTGTTCCTGTCCTTTATTTTTATCAAGCTGGTACGTTATGCGGACGAGCAATGCCCCAATGGGGAGCTGCCCGTCCCCGTCCATGTTTTGGGGGAGGAGCTGTGTGCCACGGGGGTGATCCCGGATCTGTCCCGAAAAATCTCCGTGATCAGGTCCCGCCGCGTCAGTCTTTCGGCCGTGTTTCAAAATTTGGCGGGTCTCCAAAATCGGTATCCATACAACCAGTGGCAGGAAATCCTGGGCAACTGCGACGTCCAGCTGTTTTTGGGCTGTACGGATGCCCTCACCGCCCAATTTATCTCGGACCGCACCGGCGAGGCCAGTATCAGCGTCACCAGCAAGGCCAAGCAGCTGGGCACCTGGCGCATCTCGAATTATACCCCGGAGTACCGGGAGACCAGCGGCGTGGGCCGCCGGAAGCTGATGACGATGGATGAAGTCCTGCGTATGGACACCGATAAGGCGCTGGTCATCATCCGCGGAAAAAAAGTATTGGAGGTTGATAAGTACGACTATTCCAAGCATCCGGAGTCCAAGAAGCTCCGGTCCAGCAAGGCCGCCGCCCATATCCCCGCATGGCGTGAAAAACCGCCAGAGACGGCCTGTACCTCCCCAACGCCTGCCAAGAAACCGGCCCGCAAGAAAAAAGCGGCGCCGAAAGCCTCAAAGGCGGCAGAACCCGCAGAGGTCAGAGGACACACCCCTGCAGCACAGGCCATCCCGGCAGCGGAGGCGGACCAGCCCGGCGGTAAGCCGGCGCCCAAGCCCAAAATCATAGCCGCAACCAAAGAATCCATCTTGTCAAAACCGAATGTGAAAAAGGAGGAATAATTTTTATGCCAAGAAAGAAAAGCGTTGCCCCTGAACCCAATGAGCAAGAGCTCATGGAACAGGCCGCGGAAGCCGTGGAAAGCGCTGTGGCTGAAGGACCTACTGAGAACGCCGCTCCCAGCGTGGAGACACTTGCACAGATGGAACAGGAATATCTCGCATCCTCGGCTGATGGAGCTGTGTCCCCAGAGGATGGCTCCGACGTTACCAGCGGCGACACTGTCAACGACGGCGATACCCCTCCCCCTGGCGAGGATATGACTGGCAGCGATGAGCCAACCTATGAGGAGCAGGTAGCCGCTGAACCTGATGGGTCCGCCCCTGAAGATGAACCACAAGGCGCTTTGCCTGTTGATGCTGAGGCCGGAGGGGAAGAGCCTCCCGAAGGCAGTCCGGCGGGCGAAGAGAATGAGGCGTCCGGTGACTATGCCGCTCTCTTGAAAGAACTGGGTGAGGCCGGAGCGGCGGACACAGGGGAAACGCCGCTGCTTTCCGATTCAGAGGCGCCCGGTGAGGACGGCATGGCTGACGCCCCGCTGGCCCTCTCCGACGAAGGCAGTGACCTCGATGGAGACGATCTGCCTGGCGAGAGCATGGAGAGCCAATCTGAACCGGAGCACCGCGCCCCCTCTGCCCGGCGCGGAGAACGGCCGTCACCCATCACCGCCGCTGCAAACCGCCGCCGGGAGCGGGTACTGACCATTGATGCCAGGGACGAGATCCAGACCGATGAAGACCGGGAGGCCATCATCTGGCATGACATCCAGAACTCCCACCGCACCCGGCGTATCCTCACCGGCATGTTGGATGGCGTGGAGAAAACGGAATCCGGCCTGACCCTTGCCGTGGTCAACTACCGGGGCTTCCGGGTGGCCATCCCCGTCAAGGAGATGATGCTCTACACCGGAAAGACCCCCTCCGGTCGGGAGTTCATGGAACTGATGGACCAGCTCAACCGTATTCTCAATGCCCGACTGGGCTCGGAGATCGACTTCATCGTGAAGGGCTATGACAATGAGACCCGCAGCGTGGTGGGCAGCCGCCGGGAGGCCATGCTCCGGAAACGGCAGACCTTCTACTTTGATACCGACGAAATGGGCGAGCATCTGATCTATGAGGGCCGGGTGGTCCAGGCCCGTGTGGTGGCGGTAGCCGAGAAGGTCATCCGGGTGGAAGTCTTCGGCGTGGAGACCTCCATAGTAGCCCGTGGCCTGTCCTGGGAGTGGATCGGCAACGCCCGAGATCACTTCAACGTGGGTGACCGCATCCTGGTCCGGGTGCTGAAGATCAACCGCACCGATGTGGAACACCTGACCATCCGGGTGGACGCCCGCAGTGTGTCCGCCACCAACAGCCACGACAATCTGAAGAAATGTATGCCCCAATGCCGGTATGCGGGGCGGGTCACCGACGTCAGAAATGGCGTCGTTTTTATTCGCCTCAACAATGGGGTCAACGCCATCGCCCATTCCTGCTATGATCCCCGCTATCCCGGAAAAAAGGATGACGTCAGCTTCGCGGTGACCCGGATTGATGAAGAACAGGGCGTCGCCATCGGCATTATCACCCGCATCATCAAACAAAATCTGTAAAGAAGGAGCGGCCTATTATGAAGCATATCAGACATCTGGCGCTGTGCCTGCTGCTTGCCCTGTCTCTGATGACCAGCGCCTTTGCCGCCGAAGTCCCGGAGGAATTGGTGGTGGAAAACCTGAATGGGCAGCAGCGCTTGGTCAAGACCTATGTGCTCTCACCAGAGGTTGACCCGGACACTCTGAAGGAGCCGCCCTTTGATTACGATGGCTTCACCTACACCTGGGCCTATACCACCAAAGAGGAACAGCCCTATCTGAACACCAAGGCTGTGACAGAGACGGTGACGGTAGAGACCTCCAGCGATGACCTCACCGATGTCCTGGCCGCGCTGGCTCCCAGTATCCCCTATGACGATGGGGAATATGTGGGCGAATTGGCTCTGGACCATACCACGCTGACCACTGTGGCGGCGGGTTACACCACCAAGTACGGCACGGTCTCGGAAACCAAAGTGATCTCCAACCTGGACCGCAACGATATGTCCTATGTCCCTGCTACCACCGTCAAGGACGGCAGGACGCTGTCCCTGGCCGGCGTGGAGTGGCAGGTGACCGGAACAGATCTTGTAGGCGAAACGCTCTCCCCCTCCTCCTGGCAGGCGGTGGCCACCTATACCGCCTCCACCAGTTGGCAGGCCGCCACCGGCTATGTTACCACGGCTGAGTATCACGGCGAGGTGGTTTCCGAAGGCATCGAGAGTGTGACCTACACTGTGGTCTACACCGGCGCGGAGACGGTACCTGCCGATGGAGAAAAGCCTTTCGGCAGCGGCTCGGGCTTCTTTGCTGGACTTGCTGACTCCCCATTACTTGCCATTGGCGCTTTCATGCTGCTGGCACTGGCGGCCGGCTTCGGCGTGCTCCTCTTTACACGCCGGAAGAATGTATATGTCTACATTCCCGGTGACAAGCCCCGCGATTACAAACTGGTGGCAAAGTTCCGAGCGGACGCGAAGTATCCCAGCATCGATCTGCGGAAGACGGAGCCCTATCCCGCTGGCGTGGTAGCCGTTGAGGTCAAACGCTCGCTGGCTAAGGAACTTGTAGGCCAGAACTTCACGGTACAGTGTCAGGAGGGCGATTACGTCTATGTAGTCCTCCGGGGGGATGGGGACGACTGGCATGAATTCAATGTGGATACCTTAACGCCCATCACTTAGAAGGAGGACATGATGAAAAAACTCTTATCCATGGCCCTGTTGACTGCCGCCATGCTCTCCACGCTGACGGTGGGGGCCCAAGCCGCCGACTACGAATTTGTAACCGACGGCACGCCGGAATACTACGATTCCACATCCTATGAGGAGGTCTACGGCTCCCAGTACAACTACGGCGGCCCCAATGTTGTGGACTATCAGGTTCCGGAGCTTGAGTATGGCAGCTTCAGCACCACGCAGACCGGCATCATGGAGAAGGCTTTGCTCCCCGGCCTGCAGGCTACGGTGGCAACCAGCAGCGGAACCGGCGGTTATGGGATCAGCGGCAGCGGAGGGAATACAGTTACCCTGCCTGGGATTGAAAATTCCGGCTCGTTGATTCCTGGGGGTGTGGAGCTGCCCGCAATCCCCCAATATACAGAGCTGACCGATGATTTTCTGCTCTCAAACGGAGCCATTGGCAAGGTATCCATCCCCGCCATCGGCGTCAAGAATTACTACCTCTGGGAAGGGGAAACGACCTCCAGCATGAATAAGGGGCTGGGGCATTTTACCAGCACCAGTGTCTGGGATGGAAACGTGGGGCTCTGCGGCCACAATCGCGGAGCGAAATATGTAATCGGCGCCATCAAGGACCTGGAGATTGGCGACACAGTCACCTATACCACCTCTGCCGGCACCCGGACTTACGAAGTGGAAACCGTCCGGAAAATTGCCAGCAACGACTGGAGTTATCTGGAACCCACTTCGGATAACCGGATCACCATGATCACCTGTGTGGCAGGCGATTACAGTGTGCGGTGGATGGTGCAGGCTGTTGAGGTCAAATGATACCGCCTGATGGAGTCTTTTTAGATTGATGTTGAAAAGCCTTCTTTGGATTTCGTATTAAGTATTACCACGAGATGAAAAAGGAGGTTTCCCAACATGAAACAAAGAATGGCCTGCCTGCTCATCGGCATCCTGATGGGCGCGGTGCTGCTTGGAGGAAATGTCTCCCAAGCGGCAGAAGCATTTCTCAAAGCATTCCCCAGTACCCATACATTTTATCTGGACGGCCAGCCGATTGAGATGGAGGCATACAGCATCAACGGCAATAACTATGTCAAGCTGCGGGACATCGGCCGGATGGTGGGATTCAACGTCTATTGGGACAACGGCGTCCAAATCGATACCAGTTCTCCCTATACCGGCACCGCGCCTTCAGCTGTATCCATCGGGAGCTACAAGGGGACGGTGCTCGATGTTGGAGAGCGAAGCGCCCTCATCATCCCTGATGGAGGGACAGATTATACCGTGTCCTCCGGCAGTCCCACCGTCCTTGCGGTCGAGCAGGTCTCCGGGTACTGGGTCATCGAGGGTGTTTCCCCTGGTACCGCGCAGGTGCAGTTCACTGCGCCCAACGGTCAGCAGGGGGTTCTTGCCATCACGGTCACCGAGGACGGTACCCTGACCAACTCGGCCTCCGCTGATCTGAACGAGAATCTGGAACTCCGCCAGGACATCCTCGTCCTTGTCAACCAAGTCCGTCAGGAGCATGGCCTGTCCGCAGTTCCGGCTGACCAGTCGCTGATGGACGCGGCGCAGGATTACGCCACCCGCCGGAACACCTGGCATGACAGCCAGGAGGAGTGTGAGCTGGCCCTCGCCCATGGCTATCCCTATGGGTTTAACTGCAACCTCACAGTATTTACCGGCGCCTCCGCAGAGGGGGCTGCCAAGACCGCGGTGGAAAACTGGGTCAATTCCCCCGGGCATCTGCGGACTATGCTGGACTCCAAGGCGGACGGCCTGGGGGTTGGTGTGGTGCGGCACGAGGGTGTGACCTACTGTTATCTGTTTGTTGGTATGTCAAGCACAATCAACCCATACGCATAATGCCTTATATGAGGAAAGCCTTTCAGCAACCGCTGGAAGGCTTTTTTCTTGCAAAATTTAATTGAAAAGGAGTATTTCTGCATGGCAAAATTGAAACAACGCCCGGCTATGTCCAAGCGCCTCACTGCCATTCTCCTGGTGCTGGTGTGTATGCTCGGACTCCTGCCCAGCACCGCCCTTGCGGCCGGTCCTGATACCATTGTCATGGAGGACTGCACCCACAACGGCGTCTACTACGAGTCCGCGGCGCTCGACACCTGTTGGTTACACCAAATGACCTTTGATTACCATGGCGATTCCATTATGGGATTCTGTCGGGATCACGGCATGGGCATGGGGTGGAGCTTGGAAGGGCACGAGTGGAGCAATCCACAGCCGATCACCGACCCCACCGTCAAGACCATGATGGCCTACTTCTACGCCCACTCACGTGGGATTTTTACGGATCAGGCCAAGGCTCTCGGCGTTGATGAAGTTTGGAGTTCCGACTATATCTGGACCATGAACGCCTGGGTGCAGGCGGTCATTTGGCGATACAAGCAAGGCACTCTGAATGACCCCGCAGCCACTTGCGCGGAAGAGCTGATGTACGTTTACAACAACCTGGAGCATACCAACTATTCCAGCATTGATGATGTTGTGGACGGGACGACCCTCCGTGACCGCGCCCAGTATATTCTGGATCTGGGCGCCCAGGGCGTTTGGGGCGACTGCGAAGTCTATGAGTACGACTACGCCGGCCCCGGCACCGCCCAGCATCCCTCCTATGATGTCCAGGGCATCATCATTGGGGATTTGACCGTCACCCGGGAGCGGTATGAGTTCACCATTAAAAAGGTGGATTCCACCAACCCTAATTTGACGCTCCCCGGCGCCCGGTTCCTTGTGCAGAACGCCAATGGAAGTTTCGAGCAGGAGGTTGTCACTGGGAGCGACGGGACCGTAACGCTCACCAATTTGGAGGCCTCGACCTACTCTGTGACGGAACTGGATCCCCCGGAGGGGTACCAAATCGACAATGCCGGCCCTCAGTATGTGGTCCTTCCCGACGCCAACGGGACAACCGTCACCGTGACCTTTACCGACACGCCGGTCATCACCAGCGAGGGCTCCATCCGCAAAGTCGATGCGGACGATCCCACCAAGGGCCTGGCCGGTGCCGTCATCAAGATCGAGGGCGTGGACAACGAGTTCACGGGCACCTACATCACCGGTGCTGGGGGCTACCTGGAGGACGTCCCCTGGGATGCCATGCCCATCGGATCGTTCGTTGCGACGGAGCTCACTCCGCCGAGTGGCTACACCACCAGCAGCGATCCCGATAAGGTTCGTCAGGAGTTCTACTGGGATGGCAAGCATGATGTTGATCTGATTTTTGAAAACGACGCCAAGGTCAAAGTTCAGCTGATCAAGCTGGATGACTCGGAAAATCCCATTGAGGGTGCCGTGTTCAATGTGGTCAAAGACGGCCAAGTGATTGCCACGGAGGCCACTGACGCGGACGGCAGCATCATTGTACCCAATGTCACCGAGGGGATGTACGCCTTTTTCGAGGTATCTGTCCCGGCCCCTTATGCCAAACTGCAGCAGCCGGTCATCGCCCATGTGGATCAAGCCACTGTGGATGGCGGCGGCACCGTCACCGTTACGGCGGTGGATCAGATGCTTCCGACCCTTACCATTCTGAAACGGGATGGCCAGACAAAGGAAGTGGTTCCCGGCGCGGTGTTCGAGATCAAGGGTATCCACCACGGCTACCACATGGACGTGACCACCGGGCAGGATGGCACCGCGACCCTAACCGGACTCCCTGTTGACAGCTATGAGGTGACGGAGATCTCTGTTCCGGACCCCTATGTGGTGGCAGCGGAGCCCACCCAGACCATCTGGCTGGGGCCCGGCGATGACCAGCAGCTGATTTTTGACAATTACAAGCAGCCCCAACTCACCATCGCCAAGGTGGACGCCGCAGACTCCACCACCCCCATTCCCGGTACCGTATTCCGAATCGAGGGGATCGACAGCGATTATCAGCATGATGTGACCACCGGCCAGGACGGCACTGTTACCCTGCGGGTTCAGCCGGGCACCTACAAAATCACGGAGCTGTCCGTCCCGGCCCCCTACTACCTCCCCGATAAGGACGCCGACCGGGTGCAGACCATCACGCTCAATGCCGGCGACGCAAAAGAGGTGATGTTCAAGGATCACAAGGCTCCGGAACTCACCATTTATAAGGTGGACAGCATCGCGGGCGCTCCTGTGGAGGGGGCGCGTTTTCATGTGACTTACACGTCCAACGGCGAGGCCGCCGATGCGCCGGATTCCTATGATTTTGGCGAGATCGTCACCGACGCCAATGGCGAGATCAAGCTCCATGAGCAAGGCCAGCGGCTGTATCCCGGCGAGTTTACCATCGAGGAAGTTGAGCCTGCCCCTGGGTTCCAGATGAAGGAGCCTACCCGCCAGACAGTCATCCTCCACGGCGGCGAGAGCAAGACGGTGCGTTTTGAGAATACGCCGCTCAACGCAATTATTGTCGAGAAGTATGATTCCGTTACCGGTGAAGCCTTGGCTGGGGCCACGTTCCAGCTACGTTACCTGGGTGGCACCTCAGGTACCGGCGGTACTGTGATTGGTCAGAAAGTCACCGGGAAAAATGGAACCGCCATTTGGACCGGTTTGGAGCCGGGCACCTATATTTTGGAAGAGGTGGATCCGGCGGATGGGTACAGCATCATCCAGTCCTCTGAGACAGTCTACCTGGCCGACAGCGGGGAGCAGTCCGTTGTGACCGTCCGGTTCGAGAATATGCCGGACGGCATCCTGCTGATCCGCAAGGTCTGCGCCACCAACCCCAGCGTGACGCTCCCCAACGCGGAGTTCAAGGTCACCTATGCGGACGGCACCCTCATTGGGGACTCCAACGGCATTTTCAGAACCGATGAAAACGGTGAGATCCGGATCGAGGGCCTGTCCCCCGGCAAGAGTGTCATCGTCACGGAGGTCTCCGCCCCTCCGGGCTATATCATCGACACGCAGAGTCAAACTATCCAGATTAAGGAAGGCCGTACCGTGAGCCTGACCTTTAAGAACCAGCCCAAGGGCGAACTGATCATCCAGAAACGGGACAGCTCCACAAAGCAGCCCCTCCCCGGCGCGGAGTTCAGAGTCACGACTGCTGCCGGCTGCGAGGTGGGGCTGGATGGCGTCATCGGCGACAGCACGCTGACCCAGAACGGAATCTTCACCACTGACTCCAATGGTGAGATCCATATTACCAACTTGGCCCCCGGAGCATACGTCATTTCGGAGATCCGGAGCCCGTCCGGCTATGTGATGGATGCACCCTCCACCAATGTGGTCATTGGCGAGGGCGGTGACACCCAGACGGTGGTCATCACTAATTCCAAGGCCGGGTCCCTGGTCATCGACAAGCGGGATTCCCTGACAGGGGAGCCGCTGGAGGGGGTAACGTTCAAGATCACTACCTCCACCGGCGAGTATGTGCCGGACGAAAACGGCTACATCTCCAGCAACGGCATTTACAAGACAGACAAGGACGGCAAAATCCAGATCGACGGCGTGGTGGGCACCCTGGTGGTGACGGAGGTGGAGACCATCCCCGGCTACACCATTGACCCGGCCCATCAGACCCAAACTGTGGTGGTAAATCCAAACGACACGCAAACTTTGTATTTTACCAATACCCCCTCGACGACCCTTGTCATCGAGAAATACATCGAGGGCACCACTACGCCTCTGGAGGGTGTGACCTTCTTGGTGACGGATTCCAGCGGTGCGGTAGTCGGCCCCTCCAACGGCGAGTATATCACCGATGAGGCGGGCCGCATCGTGATTGACGGTTTGGAGCCTGGCACCACCATCACCGCCCGGGAGATCAAGACGGTGGAGGGGTATGTCCTGGACGGCGCCCCCAAGAGCATCGAGATCAAGGCCGGCGAGGTACAGACCTTGCGCTTCTATAACCAGGCCAAGGGCACCCTCGTCATCCGGAAACTGGATTCCGTCACGAAGGAGCCGCTTTCTGGGGTTGAGTTCGAGCTGACCTACGCCGACGGCGGCTATGTGGATGCGGATAACGGCCACCTGTCCAGCAAGGGCCTCTATACCACGGATGCCAACGGTGAGATCCGCATCAGCGGGGTAACCGGCACCATCGTGGTCAAGGAGACCAAGACCATTGAGGGATACACCATCGACGAAGCTACCCGGATCCAGACCGTTGAGGTCAATCCCGAGGATACACAGACTTTGACCTTCTACAATGACCCCATCGGCGGGGTGGAGATCGTCAAGGTCAACGCGGATGATACCAAAGAGCGCATCCCCGATACCACCTTCGAGATCCGAAAGATCGACGACGAGCTGATCGACACCATCACCACGGATAAAAATGGCCGTGCATTCCTGGCCCTCGAGGACGGCGCCTATTATGCCGTGGAGATTGAGGCTGCGGAAGGCTTCCAGCTGGATGGCACACCCCATTATTTTGAGGTGGAGGACGGCAAGACCACCGTGCTCCGGGTGGAGAACAAGGCCTTCAGCGGCATCATCATCCACAAAATCGACAGCGTCACCGGCGAGGGCATTTACGATGTAAAGTTCCTCCTGTATGACGCCGACAAAAACCCCATCGGGGAGTACACCACCGACCAGAACGGCTACATCTATATTGATGAGGCGCTGGCCGAGGGCAAGGGCCGCTTCTACATCCGGGAGCTGGAGGCCGCAGAGGGCTATGAGCTGGACGAGGAGTATAAGACCGTCTACGTCCAGCCCGGTCACACTATTGAGATCGAGTGGGAGAACGTCCCCATCACCGGCCAGATTCAGATTTATAAATACGCTGAGGAGTACAACCCTGTGACCGGCACCCCCGCCGGAACCCCGCTGGAGGGCGCCGTCTTTGAGATCGTTCAGGAGCGCAGCGGCAAGGTTGTGGACTATATTACCACCGACGCCCGGGGTGTCGCCGCATCCCGCCCGCTCCCCCTGGGACGATACAAAATCCAGGAGGTGACCGCCCCGGCCTACTGGCAGGTGGACCCGACGGTTCATGATATCACATTGGAATATGCGGGTCAAATCATCAAGCTATCCGCTTACGACAAGCCCTCCAACCTGGGCGTGACCATCACCAAGCGGGGCAACGCCGAGCTGCTGGCCGGCCAGACCATGCGGTATGACATCACGGTCGCCAACACCAGCAATGTGGATCTGGAGAACTTCTTCTGGCATGACCGCATCCCCACGGACGTGGCCCGGGCTACCGTCCTGACCACCGGCACCTACAGTGCCCGCCTGAACTACCGGATCTTGTATAAGACCAACTACACGGCGGACTACCAGGTGCTGGCGTCCAATTTGCTGACCAGCAACAACTACTCCTTCAGCCTCAATGCCATCCCCATGCAGGCGGGCGAGGTCGTGACCGATGTGTATTTCGACTTTGGCAAAGTGCCTGTCGGTTTCCAGAGTGTGAGTGGGCCGACGCTGAGCGTCGTCGTCAACGGTAGCACCGTCAATGGCTACCAGCTGGTCAACCGGGCGGATGCCGGCGGCCAGTATCAGGGGACCTGGCAAACTGCCCAGGCATCCTGGGTGACCATCATCCGCAAGTACACCTCGACCCCGACTCTGCCTAAGACCGGGTACTAAATCCTACTATAAACGCTTGGGGCGGCTCTGAAAAGGGCCGCCCCAGCCATATCTAAAGGAGGTCCACATTCAATGGATCACACATACCACCCGTCTCTCCAGCTTTTGGAGCCGGTGGCCCAAGATACTCTATCCAATTCCCACAGCACCCGCTTCCAGCCTCTGCTCCACCGGCTTCTGACGTCTTTCTGCGAGGAGCAGGTCATCCCCGCCATGACAGTGGAGGAAGTCCGGCGGGTCGTCTACCTGTCCCGTTTCCACGACATCGGGAAACAGAGCCTTCCCAGGTCAATCCTCCAAAAGAGCGGAAAGCTGATGCTGGAGGAGCGCAGGATCCTGCAGCAGCACCCCGCGCTGGGTGTCCGGCTGCTTCGCTCCATCCCCGCCCTGCGGCAGTACCCCTACTACGATGTTCTCTGTGACATCTGCCTGCATCACCACGAACGGTGGGACGGCGGCGGTTACCCGGACGGACTGACAGGCCGGCATATCACCCCCTACGTCCATGTGGTTGCCCTGGCTGACGCCTATGACGCTCTGCGAACCGCGAGGCCCTATAAGCCCCCCCTCTCTCACAGCGAGGCCGTATCAATGCTCTGCGGCGGCGCTTGCGGCGCCTTTTCTCCGGAGATGATCACCTGTCTCCAGGCACTCCCGGAGGGATTCTTTGCCGCCTGCTATGGGGAGGCGCGCAAAGTTGGCTGAGCGGGACAGGGAACGCGGCGCCCTTGAACAGGCCGCCAGCACGGCCCATACCATTCACGGGGCCATCAAGACAAGCAAGGCCATCGCCGGGGCCGCGAAGGGCGCTGCTGCCGGCGGCCCATATGGTGCGGTAGCGGGGGCGGTCTGGGGCGCCAGGAAACACATCGGAACGATTGCCATTGTGGTCATCGTGATCCTGCTGCTGCCGGTGCTGTTCATCCTCATGCTCCCCTCCATTATTTTCGGCAGCCTGTTCGGCGGCTCCGCGGATCCGAATACCGAGCCCATTATGAACAACAATGCTGCCATCATTGAAAATACCAACGAGATCGCCTTTGCCATCAATCAGATTCTTGGAGAGGGCATTGATGATGTGGAACAGCGGATTGCGGACGACTTTTCCCAGACCGGCGGTGACAACTATGAGATCGTCAATCCCTATGCCGACGATTTGGTGAGCAATACCAACGCTTTTATCGGCCAATACTGTGCCGCCAAGGGCGAGGACTGGGAGAACATCTCCCTGGCTGACCTGGAACAGACCCTGCGTGCAGAGGTGGGCGACCTCTACACCTTCTCCCGCACCAGCGAAACCCGGACGATCCCGGATGATCCGGAGACCGAGGCGGATGAAAGCGGGACGGAGATCTGGTACATCTATACCATCGTCTACCAGGGCGAGGCCCACTTTGCCGATGAGATCTTCCATCTCACGGATGAACAGAAGGAGCTGGCCGAGGACTATGCCCAAAACCTCAGCCTGTTCCTCGGGGACGGGATGTTCCAGTCCGCCTCCGGAACCGTGATCCCCTCCCTGGGCAGCGTCCGTTTTACAGACGGTGCGGTGGAGGTGGTCTACTTCAATCAATACGATGAACGGTATGCCAACGAGCCCTATGGCACCGACAACATCGGCGGTTATGGCTGTGGGCCCACCTC
>OEQS01000047.1_pt1 | contig 22226 bp, 19 predicted proteins | sample 1539731 | NCBI WGS metagenome assembly OEQS01 (sample SAMEA3891890, study PRJEB23780) | metagenome | biome: terrestrial biome; feature: animal house; material: Caecal content | place: Italy | collected 2015-05-05 | reverse complement strand
TTTTGCATGGGTGCGAGAGCAGTACGAGGCATTTGTTGAGTACAGATTTATTGGCGAAGCGCCGCAAGAAAATGAAATTGTGGATTATGAATTAACATGGCTGCCCGAAGGATATTTAGAAACAGAAAGCCATATTCTTGCGGGTTCTTCGATTACCATGTATAAGAGCGAGACTGGTCAACTTATCCAGTTCAGTTACTCTCAAGGCGGAGATGCCGCAAGCCTGTTTGTTAAATCTAATTATTCCAAGATAATTACGGTTGAATTGGAAGACATTGTTGCAGAATATTATGAGTCAGAAAAACAAAGTGATGCTAACGTTTTGACATGGATGTCAGAAGATGGAGAAATAATGCTCTGTATTACAGCTTTTGAGCCTAAAGAGGTCTTAGTAAAAATGGCTGAGAGTGTCACAAAAAAATAATTTGAAAAATTCAATTACATAGTGTCCAACATCGCCTCCTTCATTCGTTTATGGGTTATAAACAATGAAAGGGGCGATTCCTTTGAAGAAAAAAGTCATTCCGTTCTTACTTTTTTTTGTGCTGCTATTTGCTCAGCCTATTTATGCTGAGGCAGCATCTTTGCGTACCGCAACGATTTGGCCAAGTATGGCCTTTGATGGAACAACCGCACAATGTTCCGTCTCTGTTACAGCAGACCACTTCACAGATGATATAGAAATTGTGGTCAAGCTGTGGAGAAATGGACAGTGCATTAAAACCTGGGAAGATTCTGGAACAGGATATCTTATTTTTGACAAGACTGCCACAGTTACAAAAGGATACACATATACCATGACCGTAGATGCCACTTTAGACGGAGTAGTACAGCCAACTGTTTCAGTGGAAGGCACCTGTAAGTAAGCGATTTTGATCTAATTGTATGGAGGCGATTCCAATGTACAGATAGAAGCTGATAAACACAATATATTACACATTTGAAATTTCGGAAAGGGGTGTTTCAAAATGAAAAAACATCACAAAAAGTTGCTTTGCTTATTTATGGTTTTAGCTATGACTGTCTCTTTGGGAACAACTGCTTTTGCAGCAATGCCCACAGAGGATAACCTTGATGTCGCAACCTATTATGAGGGAATGACAACTGAAGATTTGAATAATGTCTCCGTACTGAGCATTGATTATGCAGACATTCAAAATATCAGCGAAACGGCAAAGGACATTGTTGATGCTGGTACGATGATCTATATTACCAATCCTGCCGCAAGTGCTGAATCTGTTGCTGAAACATTGTCAATTCCTAAATCAAACATATCTACATACCAGAGTTTAGTACTGACTGCATACTCTATTTATAAGCTAAACGATCAGTATGTTTTCGCCAATCATTATGCTGTGTTTGGGAGTGAAAACTCAGCAACCCCTCAGCCCAATAATGTCATTGAAGAAAATAACATTCCCGCAGAAATTGAAGCACCAATGACCCAGCCTCAGTCAAACTTTCAGGACGTAACACTGCTGGCAGAATATCTTGACGAGAAAACGGATTCTGATCCTGATATTGATCCGCAAGATGCGCTGCCCGCAGCAATTTCCTCCAGAAACGATGCGGAAGTTAACATCAATCGCATTTCAAGCACATCTGTATCAAATACCGATGGAATCCAGCCTTTTAGTACTACACTACCGACCGAAATTGCAACATCCACTTGGAATGATACATTGAATGTCTATGGACTGAATAATACCTATTATGGATATTTGAACTGCACAGTTTACGCATACGGAAAAGGTACCGGTCTTGTAAATGGTTCCAATCAGAAAATATACGATGTAATCAGCGTAGTCAAAGCATATCCCCAGAGTGGATATAAAGTTCAACGCTACGAAACTCAAATTCACTGTAATTTTACTGATTTTAGCTGCTTGCAGACCACTACCATCGACTCAGGAACTTCTTATTCACAGTCCTTATCTCTGACCGGCACATATGGATCGAGTGGTGGATCTGGTGGAGGAACTTATACCACAGGATGGTCTTATAATCCAGAATCCCAAGAGATTACAGAGTCCAGTTCTTCTTCTCGTATTGTTAATTGGAGAGCCGAACCTGCTGATCCTGAAAGTGGCAAAGCTTATGATATTGCTCCAGGTATGCGCGTTGCTTGCCCCACAAAATATATGCGTGGCGCTTTCTCCAAAATTTCCTGTGATGCCATGATCCTCGGCATTACTGTAAACGCAAATGAAATCGAAGTAGGTGGCTGGTTCTAATTCTGTGGCTACGGGGATGGGGAAATATAATCCCTATCCTCGTAGCTATTTTAGGAGGAACTTGTATGAATTCAAATACAATATTGGTTATATTCCTCATTGCGCTTTTTGCAGTTTTAGGGGTAGTTACAGTACCTATCGTCAAGGCAAAGGCCTATCGCTACTTACTTGCTATCGTACTCGGAGTGATCATCTTAATTCTTATTGCTGTATCAACATATAACAGGACCTTATCTATTGATGATTTTATCCCATTTTGTACAAATGATATTGAACAGGCGAACGAAGTAATGGACGCGGCAATCAAAATTCAAGGTGAGGACATCAACACAATTTTATCTAACAACGATCTAAAAAATAGCATGCCTATCAGCAGTTTTAATATTCATTTTCGTGATGGGGCATTTGCTAATCTCCAATTCTCTCTCATGTTGCCTCAAAATGTGGGAACTCTTGAAAAAAGCATACAAGTAAATTATGAAGGGCAGATCTTCACAAGTGAGACGGTATATTTTCCTGACAATGCCCTTCTTAGTCAAACTATTCCGGTATACAACCTCAAACAGATTGTATCTATCATAGCCAGTAGCGACATATTTCAGCAGTTCGACTTGAGTAACGCTAATTTTATGTTTATTGGGTCCAGAGAAATTTCGGCGAACACCGACCTCCCTTCAAACTCATATATAATTGAGGCGGATAATTTGATTCAGATGCAATCAATAGAGCGTCCTGGAAAGTATTATGTGTTCAACGTTATTGCTGAAGACAAATACTTTCAAATTCTTTCTTTGCAATAAAAGTAAATAGATGAGCGGACCTAAAATAACAAATCCCCCGCTCCAGTAAGGCATAGGTAAGTGCCGCTGGAGCGGGGGATTTACATTATACGATCACAGATTCTGCCGGATGATCCGCGTGATGATGCCCAAGGCGATGCCCCGCTCCACATCCAAATGGGTGACGGCAAAGGATACATCATCCTTTTTCCCGGGCGTCCGGTAGTCATAGCAGGAGTGGGCCACCGCGTTGACACCATTGGCAAGCCGGACATAGACCACGCCCTTGTGTACATCGGTCACTTTCCCGGCGTATTTGCCCTGGATACGGCATTTCTGCAGGTTGTCCCGGTCCGTGTTCTCCGATGTGCTTTTGATGTCGGCACGGATGCCAAGATCCTCCAGACTGTTACGCCGCACACCGAGGATGCGGACCAGCACTTCGTCGCCTACGGAGAAACGCTCATGGGCGTCGCCGATCCAGTCCCATGCCAAATCGCGGGCCAGGATCGACGTCTCGACGCCGAACACCTCTACACGAACGACCTTCTCCGCTACCGCAATGACGCGGGCCTGAACGATGCGCCCCTCGTAAATGCGGTACTTGCCCTCGGAATCCAGATCAAAATAGAAGGTCTGTCGCTTCCGCATCATGGCCTCACGGCGGCTGGCGACTACGCTGCGGGTCTTGGAGTCGATGCCGCGCACCACAAAGTCGATGTCCGCGCCCAGCATATTCCCCAAAATCTTGTTCTGGCGCAGCATCAAATCAGCGTACTCCTGACCGGAAGGACTGCGGCCAAGGTTGATCATCATCTCCTTGAGGGGGATGATGATGCGGAATCCCTTGTAATCCACTACGGCCACGGTTTTGCGGTTGTCCAGCTGCTCGATGCCGCCCAGCTGCCCTGTGAGGATGCGGCGGGTGCGGTAGGCGTTGTGGATCTCATGCCAAATGACATCCTCCCGGTCTTCCTGCGTTTCCACCTCTTCACGGCTGCGAATGGTCAAAATGGAGGGTTCGCTGCGGCGAATCGCGGCGGCCCGCCGGGGAGCAGCAGGAGTATCCTCCGCCGTAGAGCCTTCCTGATGTGCCTCATCTGCTGATGCGGGAAACACATCTTCACCAGGGGACACCATATCTTCGGAGGGAGCGAGGGAAACCTCGTTCTCATCTTCGGTGATCGGCTCCTCCACAGGGGCTTCACCCTCCGCAGGAGCCGCATCTTCTGCAGGCGCAGCCTTTTTGCGGCGAGGGGACCGTTTGGGTTTAGGGGGAGCCGGTTCCCCGGCATCTTCAGAAGCGGTCTCCGCAGGGGTGTCATCTGCACTTTCCGCAGACAAATCGGCAGAAGTTTCCCCCTCGCCGTCACCGTCCTCCCCGGCCACCGGTTCGGCAGGCTCATCCAAATCAGAAGGAGTGCCGGCGGCAGCGCCGCCATCCTCGCTGCCATCTTCGCTGGCAGCTTCGTCAGGCTCCTCCGTTTCCGAAAACTCAGGGAGAGGATCAGAACCTTCCGAAGTGGCGCCACCGTCAGACTGGCCCATAGAGGTGTCGTCATCAGCCTGATCCATAGAGGCCAGCAGCGCATTCAGATCGTCGTTGTCAGGCGGAGCCGCCGCATCGGCCAGGATGCCATCGGAAGAAACGGTACCGTCCATGGGGACAGCGTTTTCGGGAACAGGGATCTCCTGTTCCTGCAATACTTTTTTCTTGGTTGCCATAAAATGAAAAACCTCCTATATCTTGATATTTAAGAAAGGATCGAGTCCTTGTCTGTCGTGATAATGCCATCAGGGGTATCTCCAACAGGAGACGCTGCGGCCTTTTTGGCGCCGGACGAAGTAGTGGCAGCTTTCGGCTTTTTCTTCACAGGCTTCTTGGGAGTGGGAGCCTGCGAGGTGGACGATGTAGCAGAAGGCGGCGGGGTTTCTTGCGCTGCTCTCTGCCAGTCGGGGATGTGCGCGGATGCCTTGCAGGAACGGAGCTTCGACGCCTCCGGGTGTTTGGAGTAGTCCATTTTGTCTACCTTGAGGACTTTTTGCCCACGAATGATGACCAGCGCCTGGGTGATAGGCAGCCGCAGGACTTCATCCGGAGTAAGGACGGGACGCTTACCGACGCCGGAGGTCTCCCGGTATTCCGGTGTGTAGTTGGAGATGCGCCAAGTACCAAGCTGTTTCGATTTGCTGGATACTGACACAGAAGCCAGGCCCGTGCGCGAAGAAATAAACTCCGCTGTCAGCTCGTCGGTGCAGCCCAAAAACAGCTGCGCATCGCAGTTGCCCAGTATCTCTTGCCAAAGGTTGAGCGGATAGCGGTTTTGCAGGCCAGCCAAATTTTGGAACACACAGCTCATGGAGATATTCCTTGAGCGGATGACGCTCAGCCGGCGGGAGAGATCCGGAATAGTGCCGCAGGCCGTCAATTCTTCACCCAGGATATGAACAGGCACCGGCAGCTTGCCGCCTTCACAGTTCTTATCTGCATATCGCACGAGTTTGATGAAGCAGAACGATAGGAACAGGCTTGCCAGAAAGTCAAAGGTGCTGTCCTGGTCGCTGGTGACGAGAAAATAGGCGCACCGCTCTTGACCGGGCAGTTCCAGGTCAATTTCATCCCGGGTCGTGATCTTCTTAATGAGTTCTGATTGGAACACCTGCAGCCGGGAGCCAAGGCCGATGATGACGCCGCTCCTCACTGTGTCGCTGGCCTGCTTATACAGGCTGTACGGCGCTTTTGCCGGATGCGTGGGAGGCAGGTTCTCGAAAAGGCTGTCCAAATCAGACTCCCCGCTCAAAGTCAGCAGGCGGTACACCTCGCCGATGTTGCGGTTCTGCTCCGCATAGCTCTGATCCACATAGAGGACCAGGGCTTTCAGCAGATTCATTTCGCAGCTGTCCCAGAAGTGGTCACCCTTCCCGTTGTTCGTCGTATTTTTGATAATGACATCTACAAATATCTGCGCCAGCAGTTCCTGCCCCTCCACTTCGGAAAGGCAGTTCCAACTGTCCGAATTTTCAGGTGAGACTAAATTAAAAATTTTTACGCAGTACCCCTGATCTCTGAGATACTCGCTTGACTTCTCGTACAATTCCGATTTCGGGTCCGAGATAATGAGTGACTCTCCGCGCACCACTGCCTGAAGGATGCGGTTCATACAAAACGAACGGGTCTTCATGCTGCCGCTGGAGCCGTACACGGCCAAATTGCCGTTGATACGGGGCTCTTCGGGAATACAGACCGCTTTGCCGTCCAACATCCCCAGCACAACGCCTTTATGCTTGCGCAGGTCAGGAACCAGGTCCAGCACGCCGGCCATTTCCTTGCGGCTCATCCAGCCGGAAGTTCCGTAGGTGCCTTTGGCCGAATAGATAAAATTCCGGTCGGTGTCGTATTCGCCGGTATCGCTGTAGCCCATACGCATGACCATGAGCAGCAAAATTGCCAGCAGGCCAATGCAGATCAGCGCCCCGTACACCCCATAGGGCGGATGGAGCACAGATGTCAGGCAGGTAAAAAAATCGGGCGACGCCATCTCCGGAGAAGTTCCGTCTCCAGGGATGCCGCCGCCCTGTTTCCAAGCTGCGTAATTGCCCAATAACTGTGCCAAAAAGCCACCGGCATAGAGAATAGTGAGAATGGCCAAAGGCACAGCTATCAGGCCGACAATGAGTTTCTTCTTATTTATGGGAATAACCTCCCCTCGAATTTTGTGAAGTCAATGGTTTGCAGGCGCACCCGGCCACCGCAGTAGCGGCGCAGCACATCTGCCTGGAAATCGAAGCAGATCAGCGTGCCGGGGCGTTCCATCAGTTCGAGGGAGGTGTTGAAGCGCACGATCCTGGGCAAATCGCAGAAATAACCGAACAGCACCGGCGTTCCATCCGGTTCTGCGGCATCCTGCTCTATGGCCCTGCCGGGATTTCCGACAGTAAGCCCCTGGGACAGAATACGGTCAAGTTCCGCAGTTTTTACAGGGTCGCACAGTAAAGCCAGTATCACCTCCCCCTGATGGTCATTGGTCAGAAAATAAAAGTGGTCATAGCTGCCATCCAGCATGAAATAATCGTGTTTAGCTCCGCCGGTGCTGGTGAGGATCTGGTAGCCAAGCTCCATGCTGTCGCCCAGCACAAGCCCGTACACGTTCTCAGTACGGTACTGCCCAGCAAGGCGCTGTTGACACAGGACGCTCCAGAGCAGCGTTTTTACCCGCAGCTCGGACTTGTAGCGCCATTTCATCAAGGCGGCGCCGCTGTTGTAGGTGGCATAGATGCCGGTAGGCGACAGAAGCACTCCCGCGAACCGGGAACTTCGGATCTGGGTGGTATCCACCCCCATGTCTTTGACTTCGCGGGAGCTGTAAAATGCGGGATAAATGACCGCTTCGCCGTTAAAGCCCTGCGGAGCAAAGACCTTCGGCTTTTCATCCGGGTAAATCCCCACTCCGGCATTGTCCATGGTGACATAGGTTTCCGCAAGGCGGTGGAGCCGGAGCCGGCGAGTCATCTCGCTCTTGAGCCGGTTGGTCTCTGCCTCTCCCGTGAGGTAGGATGCAAAACGCTCAGGCCATCCATCCAGCAGAACGGACTTGGCCCTGGCGCCCAACCGATAGCCCCGGAGCCTGTCCCGGTAGTAGGTGTGCAGCAGCCCGCTCTTTTTGAGCGCAGTCACGACCGACTCCAAATAGTAAGGGCTGGCTGGGAGACGGTTGAGCTGGCTGGTGGGGAACTCTCCTGAAATCGCGGTCAGAGATAAAAGCCGGAACGGAAGCGTGTCCGGCTGTGGAAAAGTGTTGGTGCTTTTCCCAAGTAGTCACCTCCTTTGCAGGTGCGGGATTTTTACCGTAATGACTGAGGACTTCGGTAAAAAACGGCCTCCCCGATGCGGGGCAATCCCAGAGAAACCGGGCATTTCAGCCGATTTACTGAATGTCGGGCCGAGGAGGGCCCAAAATGGTCAAAAATCCGAGATGGATTTTAGGCTCGCTTTATGCTCCGACAGCCATTGTGGAAACCGCTGCTTTTCCATGATGTAGATTTTGGTGCAATCCTGGTCACCCAGCTCGGCCGTGTTGTAGGCATCGCACAGCAGGCCGGTATCATCCGCCATTACGAAGGAAGACAGGAGATCTAGCAGCTGCTTTTCTGATAGGTTATCGTAATCGCGTATCCGTCTGTCGGGAAGGGCCCGGTCATAGACCTGAGCGAAGCAGACAACGCAGTCCCGGTAGTGCGGAAGCGGATGCTCCTTTGCATACTGCTCAAGAGCAAAGTAGAGCGGGTCCAACAGGAATTCATCGCTTTGCCGCTGCCTGCGTTTCGGCAGCAGACAGGGAAGCGTCACCTCCAGCACCCCGTCCGCACAGACAACGACAATGCCGTGCATCACGCCGGCGGACCTGAGATAATCGCCTTTGCAGATGGTGGTGCTGGAATAAATCAGATGCCGCAGACGGCAGGCGATCCGCTCCGCCCGTAAGGCGGCGTCTGTAGAAAGAGTCTCGTAGTTATCGGGGTAACGCTGGATGTCGGTTGTGTCCAGTGCGTACAGCGCATTACTCAGGCGAGATATATCGTCGAGAATGCTCCCGATGCGGTGGGATATTAGTTTTCGGTCCAATCATGTGCCTCCTGCTTTCTTGAAGTAATTTGTTTGTCCATTGGCATCTACGGTACAAAACCCGGATACGCCCGGACAGTCGATTTTGGCGATCTGCGCTGGAGTATCGACCAGCATGATGCGGCGGCTCCCGCCCTTGTTGTTCCGCAGGGCATGGCAGACAAGCGCCTCCTGCCCGGCGGTGACACAGGCGACTTCGTATAGTTCGCCGTCGGCAAAAAACACGAGCTTAACAGGAAAATCAGCTGGAGCGTGGTAATCCACCCGCTGAATGAAATCCAGCAGGACCCATACTGCCCGAACAAGCGTCCGGTCAGTTTTGGGCGTCTGTCCGGTCAGAAAAAAGCCGTCGCTATCCGCCTGAAAAATGCGGCCCTGCCTCTCCAAATGAGAAAGCAGGGCCTTTGCAATATCTTCTTTGCCAGGGTGAAAACAAAGAAGCTGCTGTTCACTGAGGCCGGGGTACATCGTCACTGTTCGCAGTAAATCCGCAGCCTCGTTTGCATAGATTTCAGCCCTGGTCTTCACGGGGCTCACCTCCTTTGCTTTATGGGCGTCTTAAAGGCGTCATCAGGGCGCCTTATCCAACATAGGAAAACCAGAAAGACGCCATCAAAGCGTCAAACTGGCGTTATCTCAAAATAATGGGGCAGAAGGCGTCTTATCGGCGTATTGAAATCGTCTGTCAGTGATGATGCTTCCGAAGATTGCAGCAATCCTCTTTGTCGGGATTAACAAAATCCCTCCAGAACTGATAGTGCTCAGTAACATCCTCACAAATTGTTTTTTGCGGAATATGGATCTTCTCTATGATCCGCTGTTTCTCCTCCAATGGAAGATGACAGTAACCGCCTTGCCGTACAGTATATTTAGAGAAATCAACACCTTGAAACCATTTCTTGATCCAAGCATTTACACGCAGAAATTCAATGACGCATTTCTCAATTTCCAGAGAATTCAGCACATCAAAGTCCATGTATTCTTCGATGATGGGACTTAACCGAATCGCCGCATCATAGCCTGCCGCTTGCAGAGTTTGGATCGCACGAATGCGTTGACTGGGGGGACTGGCCTTTTCATACTGGGCTGTCCTCTCATCGTCCAAGCAGGTCACGGTAATTTGGATATGGGCCAGGTCTTTGTCCAAAATCGCCAAATACTCCGGGGAAGAGGGCAGTGCTGATTTCGTAACTATGAGATAGCCTACCCTGCACAGGTTCATTTCCTGAATGGCCTGATAGGTAGTGCGGTACTGGAGTTCACAGGGCTGAAAACAATCGGTCATGCCGCCCAGCCTGATGATGCTGCCGGCGGGAAGACTGCGGATTTTCCGCCGCACCTTTTCTATATCTGCAACACGGGGATGCGCTGCGTCCCATAAACCTCGAAAATGGAGCAATGAGCGGGCGTAACAGTAGTTGCAGTTATGCTGGCAGCCACAGCCGTAAGTATCCAGACGGATGTTATATTTGCATTTATCGCCTTCGTTGCCGCCAACTTGTTTATAGAAGCTTTTGAATTCGCTTCATATCACCTCCAAAAAGAAATTCGTTTACATTGCTATCAGATACATTGGACTCACCTCATACAAAATGGTTGCGGAGGACGGTACTGCCCCGCCATCTGTTGGTAAAGCATCCAACCATGTTCTTTACACCACTCCGCGGAATAAGGGGAGGTGTGGCAGCACCTCCCCAATGCCTTTTAAGCAGAGGCCGACTGCTCCTGGCGCTTACGCTCCAGAATTTCCCGCAGCTCCCTGCGGTCTGTGGTTATGAGATCCTTCTCCAGCGGACTGGCTTTGAACTCCACCATAATGTTGTTGTTATTGGTAGAGATCAGGCCGTTGCCCCGCTCAAAGTGTGTGACCTCCATCGTTTCTGCGTCAGAGAGATGGAGGGTGTCCTGGACACGCTCCGCTTCGTCATCCTCCAGATTGAGAATGATCTTAGTCTTGCTGTTGTTGATGATGCCCTTGCCAAAACGCTCCTCATCCAGATTGAAAAAGTCATTGAGATCCTGGCTGGCACAAATCGCCGAGCCACCATAACCGCGGATCGTTTTAAAGATTTCCAGAATAAAGTCGCCGGCAAGACGGGTGCCAGTGGCGCCGGCGCCGGAGAGCAGCTGCCAGCATTCGTCGATAAAGATCGCTTTTTCCTCAGTCCGGTCAGCTTTGGCGCGGTCCCAGACGAAATCCAAGGCCACAAACATCCCCACAGTCAGCAGATCACCGGTAAGGGAGGAAATATCCAGTACCGTGTATTTGTTGTCCAGCCGTACATTGGTCTGCTTATTAAAGGTACTGGCGGAACCGTGTACCAGCCGGTTGAGGATATGAGCCATGCGGGTAGTTTCCGGTGATGCCTTCAAAATCTCATGCAGGTCACCAAGAACCGGCATCTCCCGATATTGCCCCGGATTGGACGGGTCTTCCAGCGAGGCGTTGTCATGGGTGATCCCTTTGGCATTGTAGGTGCGGATCAGCGCCTCATCCAGCAGCTGGCGCTCCTCGTGGCTCATATCGGGAATGAGCAGACTGAAAAAGATATGCAGCTGCTGGATCTTCGCCGCCAGCTCGGAAAGCTGGATGCCGGGGCCATCCAGCAGTTCGCTGACCGACCGGTCCACCCTGCGGATCTCCATCACGTTGATACAATGGGGACTGGCAGGGGATATCTGAATAAATTCCCCACCCACATTGGCACAGGCTCGGTGGAACTCGTGCCCTTTCAGCGGTGCGACGATGAAAATAGGGATGTTTTTTCGTCTCATCCTCAGCGCCATGAGCTGCATCGTGAAGGTCTTACCCGCGCCGCTGGTGCCTAAAATCGCCATGTTGGCGTTCTTGTAGATCGCGGAATTGAAAATATCCACGATGATGAGAGAGCTGTTGTACTTGTTGACACCCAGCAAAATGCCGTTGTCATCGCACATCTCGAAGGAAGTGAACGGATAACAGCTCGCTGCGCCGCCAGTCAGCAGGTTACGCTTGCCACGCTCAAACAGCCCTTTTTCCAGAGAAACCAGCGGGAGGGCAGAACAAAATGCCTGCTCCTCCCGAAAGTGGCAGGTGCAGACATCCATATCCTGTGAAAGAAGGAGCTTTTTCATTTCGCTGACCTTCCATTCCAGATCCTCGACGGAGGGGGCGGTCACAGTAATCAACAGGTTCAGATAATAGAAATCCTCGTTATTGGCAAGGCCCTCCTTTAGAAAATAGCCGCTCCGAATAGCGCCGTCGATGTCGTCAAAGTCTGTGTTCGTATCGCTGGCATCCTTGATTTTGGAGCGGTTGATGCGAAGCTGCTGGCCGACCCGCTGGATAATGCGCTCCTTGGGCTGGCGGGAAAGGAACATGTCAAGGTCAATGCCATCGCCGGCATTGACGATCAGACTCAGCCAGCCGGCGGACACCTGAGTTTTGTACCCATCCGACGGGACAAGCAGATAGGCGTAGTACAGCCCATCCACGCAGATATACCGCCCGTGGGTGAAGTCGATGCTTTGGGGGGCGGCAAATTCCGCCGCCGGGATACGGTCAATTTCATCCTCCCGGCCCTTGGCGTGATACTGCGATACGACTTCCTGTGCCCGCACCGACAGCGGCTTGACCGCGCTCTCATTCCGGCACAGCAGGTTGTAGAGAACATCTACGGTAAATTCATCTTCATTTTCAGGGACAATGACCTCGTTGCCGCATTGACGCAGGTAATTGGAGGCCGTGTGTACCGCATTCTGCAGGGATTGGATCGCCTCATCCTCCTGTTCGGAACGCCGGGTGTTGTTCCAGGGTTCATACTCAAAAATCAGGAAGAAACGGCGTGTGACTGCCTCATGGGAGCCGACCTGCTGCACAAAGCTCAGGTAATCCTCCTGCATCAGCCGGCACTGCTCGTTTTCTTCCTGGGCCATCTCACGGCGCACAGTGTCCAAATGCCGGTCAATATCCGCGCGGCGGGTCAAAACCTTGATCTGCAGCTTGATGGGAGAGATCTTCAAATAGGATACAAAGGAATAGATGATGTTCCGCTGCTCCCTGGCGCTGCGCAGCATAAAGTTGATGGGAACGACCTCTACAACCTTCACAAAACGATGATCTTTGGTATAAATAATGCCGTTTGCGATCTTCTCAATGGGAAGATAGTCCGCCACCGGATTGATGCAAGCCGGCTTTTCCTCCCTGATGTGGGCGGGCCGTTTCGGCGGGCGTTCTTTCCTGTGCGCCTTTTTTGCCTTTTTGCCCGATTTCTTGACAGGAGGCTTCTTTTTAGAACTTTTCTTAGGCCGGAGCTTTTCACGGATCTCATAGCTGCGGACTTCATCAAACTCGGCGGGAAAGTCGGTTTCCCTGGTTCTCCGGTGTTTTGGGGTCCTGGGCGTCTTTTCACGGGGAGGACGCTGCTTGAGATGCCGGCCAGCAGGCTTTGAGTCTGCCGCTTTTTCGCTGGGGTGCTGACTATCTCCGCCTACAACGCGGCGGTTCCGCAGGTATTTCAGAAAAGTGACCAGAAACTGCGACAGACTTTCCCCTGAGATGCCAATGAGGGCAACCAAAGCCACCGGAAGAGCGGTCAGGCACAAAGCAATAATGCGGGTGGTCAGCCCAAACGGAAGAAACACAAAGACCGGCGCTCCAATGGCAAATGCCAGGACGCCGGCCTCGATCACATTCCGCGCACGAAACATACCGCCGAAAAAGGTGCCTGTTTCTATGAAGTTCGGCGGTATGATGTAAATATCATGGTCATTTTTGTTGCTCATTGATTACCTCGTTTCTGATGCCGAGGTGCGGTACAGTCAGCCAATAATCCAGAAAGGACCGCCTGCTGCCGCACGGCGGCTTGCTTCATTTAAGATGATGGACAGATCCCAGAGCTGTTCGCTACGTTTATAGCTGGCCGGGTCAGCGACCATGATCTGGCCGTCTTTTGCCCCGCGCAGTACAATGAAGTGGCCGGAGGAGGTAAAATGGCCCTCGGACATGATCGCCACGACCAGTTTACCTTCAGCAAGGGCGTCCAAAATCCGCTGGGGTTCAGATGTTGTACAGCCTGATACCGGAAGCCCCCATTCCTCTGCTGCGGCGGGGATCAATGCGTGATAGGAACCGCTGCTTTTGCACCAGTACCCGTTTTCATAGGACCAGTGTGCCATTTTTATGGGGTCCACCATGTCATCTGTCAGCGAGGAAACAACGATAGCCATGGCGGTAGGGCCGCACCCATAGCCGCCGATGTTGTCGGTGCCGTAGGGCTGGCTGGCATAGCGTTCATCCAGCTGATTATAGTAAACAACCGGCGTCACTCCATCTCTGAAGGTCACATCCCCCAGTGAGGGGATGCTGTTTCCGGTCCATTCAACCAGATTTTGCAGCAATCCATCGCCAAGGAACAGACTGAGGTTAGAAGCGTAATCCGCGGCCAGTTCCTTTTGCTCGTCGGTAAGGGAAAAGACACTATCGGCAAGATAGGACTCACCGTTGTAGCGGATGGTATAGACCATCCAAACCTCAATGGTTATGGTATCCTCCCCGGTCTCCGGGTCTTCGGTTGTGGCCTCACGGCTCTCCCGCGTACTGGTATAGGAGTAGAGATGTTCTTTGTTCTCCCGCAGGACGGCAGCCAGGTCATCCAGTGAAATGCGCTCAAAATCCTCATCCCGTGCAGCGCAATACTGAGAGATGATGAGATTAGCATTATAGACAAGGCCGGAGGAATAGGGATTTTTGACTTCCATCTGGTCAGCCCCGGAAGAAGCAAAGTCTGCCTCAATGCGAACCATTACATCGTCCAGCGCCTCACCCAAGATAGAATTGATGGTAAAAGTGATGTCATTGGCGCTCTCCACAATGGCAGTTTCGCTATTGAGGATAGGCTGTTCCGTGTCCGACGGCGAAAAGGCATTGAGCAAGCCGCCGAAAATCAATCCAGGCAGCATCAGAATAAACAGGACCGGAAGCAAAAGCAGAATGACGATGACGGCGATGATCTTGCCGATGTGTTTGCGTCCGGCCCAGACTGCTCCGGCGACAGCCCCATAGGGGCCGCCGGCGACCGCACCCTTTGCGGTGCCGGAAATCGCCTTGCCGACCTTGATAGCGCCTTTGACCGTGTGCGCCGCAGAAGCGGCGGTGTCTACCGTTTCGGCAAAGCCGTCCTTGTGTTCTTCAGCCATCAGATCTTATCCTTTCGTTTGGGAGTGGGCGGCAGCTTTTTCACGATAGACTCGTTGTAAGCAATCGAGCCGTCCGGAGCCATGTAAGGCGTCTTATCCACCGCATCGGCCGCGTACTGCTTGTACCAGGCGGTGCCATCAACCGCGTGAACGGTTGTGTACTGACCTTCCGGCGCAACATACTGGTCTGCGTGATACATACCAAAAGCGATGCCTTCAGGATGTTCCGGCGTGACTTCCGTGCCGGTGATCCGTCCACCGCCGATCTCAACATTCTGGTAGGTGGGGATGTTCTCTGCTCCCGGTTCCAAAGCCGCATGGCCCATGTAGGAATGCAGGGCCTCTACGGCCTTGTCGCCGGTAATGGTCCCCATCTGCGTGATATTTCCGGTTGCGACCGAGCCGATGACATTATTGGCAAAACTGCCTCCCTTGCTCACCGACGAGGAGTAGATATGCCCACCGACGCCGCCTGCGGCACCGCCGACCAGACCGCTTAATCCAGAGGGTTTGGCATCAGAAGGAGTTGTAGCTGTTTTGACCGCATTGTTGGTAACATTCCGCTTGATCACGCCAGCCAAGCCGCCGCTGGCAAAACCAGCGCCAAATCCGGCGCCGCCGCCTTTCCCACCGCCGCTTGCACTGACATGGGTGGAATGGCTGCTGCGGCCTCCACTAAAATGATTGCTGGCGAAACTTCTGAAACCGCCGATCCCTCTGGCCGCAATCATGGCCTCTGCCAGCATACTGCCGCCGGTATGGCCGACGTTGACGCCCAAGCTAGCCATGAAAGAATCGATCTTCTGCGATACTTTGAGGAATCCGATTGCGCACATGAACCAGATCAGGACATTTCCTGAAACCGCTTCTTTACCCACGGCATCCACCTGCGCCTGAACTTCTTCTTCGGAAATGGCGAAGGCCGGCTGGCAGAACAGGCAGGAGAGAGCCGCAACCATCAGCGCAAGGAATAAAATTTTTTTGAATCTTTTCAAAGCGCCCCTCCTTACAAAGAAAGCGGGTTGGAGATAAACGAACCAACCATGCTCGTGAACAGGCGCAGGCACCAGGCATTCATCAAAAGAAGGAAAATTTGCCCGCCCAGCATCCGGCACCAGGATTTCCAGATATTCGATGTGGTCTGACTTGCGCCCATAGAAAAAGCCACCGGCGCTGTGTAGACCAGCACACCCAGCAGGACATACCGCTCCGCCGCTTCCAGCAGCAGTTTGAGGTAGTTCCATGCCAGAATGATGACTAAAATCAGGGTGATGAGGGCCACAGCTCCGTTGGCGCATACGCCAATGATGACCAGCATCACGGAGTTGAAGTCCGCAAAACTGAGCGCCGGCAATTCCGAGTCCATGATCCAGTTGTAAGGCGTGCCGCCGATGGTCAGGACTAAATCGACGATCTCGTTGGAGAAAAACGCCAGAAGAATGAAAATGACGGACCGGATGCTCAATTTGAGCGGATCTTCCGCTTCAATGCCGGCTCCCAGGCCAAAGTTCTTAAACAGCTGCCATACCCAGTTGAGCAGAATGATACCGATGCCCAGCGCCACAAAAACACTGTACATCGTTTCAGCAGCAGGGAAATAACGGAGAAATACCGCCATATCGCATCCCAGAGCGCCTAAAACCGAGGTGCTTATCAAGTCGAGGCCTGCCATGACCTGTTCCGCGATCCACTCAACAATGCCGTCCAGAATACCCATAGTTCATGCCTCCTTCCAATGGGTATCAATGCGGCGGTTATACGTCTGTCCACTGACCTCCCTCGAAGAAGGGAACGACATAGGACAGGATAAAACCGAGGCTGTTCAGGATAGCCCAGGTTATGACGATTCGCTTGAGCCATGCCCGGCTTTCATCGACTGTTCTGCCGGAGCGGGAGAAATTCATAAGCAGTAATGCCACCGAAGCGGTCACAATGGCTGCAATGGTGGAGATGGCGAGGATCTGCGTGTAGACATCCTGCATGATCTCCTTGGCCTTCGTCCAAACATCATCTGCGGCAAAGGCCGGCTGGCAGAACATCATCGCCATCGTAACGCAAAGGAACGCCGTGTAGGCGATCCGGCCAATGGGAACTCGACGAGGCGGGCTGCTTTCATTTTCACGCCGCTGCTGTTGAGGAATTTTCAGTTTTTTCAATTTGCGGACCTCCAATCCAAATGTGATATTGACTGCTCAAAAACAGAAAGAGGCCCACATCCTTGCAGATATGGACCTCTTCCCAGCCGAAACGGGCAGCAAAAAAGCACTTTGCAAAAAGGTGCCGGCGACTGCCCGTGTTCGGGTTTGGATATAAATTTGAGCATATTCAGTCTAACACATCTGGATTTACGGCTCAAGGGCAGGACTGCGCCAATTTCATTCCCGTGTTCTGCCAATTATTTGCCTGCTGGTTTTTCGGTGGTCTTTGAGTCCGGGAAAAACTGTTCCAGCATATCCAGACTGTCCTTGGAGGTGTAACCCCACAGCACGGAGCTGAGGGCGTCAATGGCCTCCCGCCGCCTGCGATAGTAAGTGCGGAAGGAGATGTCCCGAATGTGCGGGCGCAGCTTTTCGATGATCTCTTCCACATTTTTGAGCTGCTGCGGGGAGAGGAAAGAATAATACAGCAGCCAGTAATATGCCTCGCCGTTCTTGTGCCGGGTGCGCAGTAATTCGATTGCCGAATCCAGGAGTTTCAGCATCTTGTGGCTGCGCTCAATGCACTTAGCATGGTGTTCGATATCGCTGCCATTCAAATCGGCGCCAGCGAGATAGACGGAATCCAGGAAGTCCTCAATCGAGGTGCCGTATTCGATCTCGAACTTGGCCCGCACATGCTGGACGGAGATCTCCAGGCTCCACACAACATCACGGTATTTTTTGAGCAGTTTCCAGGTATCATGGTACAGAGGGTTTTCAGCAACATCTTTTTCAACAAATTTCTTCATGGTTATGCCTCCTTTGGTTCAAAACTCCGCATTGGGAGTAAGTGTAAGTTCAAACGAAGTGACTTGCCGATTGCCGCACAAAACAGCAAGGCCGAAACGGATCGGGGTCTGTTCCCGCGCGCGGGGAAATAAATCTTCCCGGCAGTCGCCCGATAAGGGATATAACTTGTAGTGAGAGAGCTGGCATCCAAAGCAGGAAATCCCTTGTGCCATCAGGATTTCCGCCATTTTCTGAAGGATAATTTCAATGTGCGATTTTGAAACGCTGGCGAGTTCATCTGAAACGGTAACTTCATGCTCCAAAGCCAGTTCATTTTGCACGGTCTCACCGTCGTCCGGGAGCTCCAGACGTATATTGAGCGTCATAGCGACCTCCTCTTTGTCCACCATCACATCAGAAATCTCGAACATGGTAGACAGGTAATTTTGTAAATAGATCACGCTGCCATGCCGGCCCGGGAAAGCCATCAGGGAGATATAGTCCAGGCCAGCCAGCTTTTTGAGAATGCGGCCGACTGTGGCGCGGGATAGCCCCCAGCGGGCAGCCAGCTCACTGTAAGTAACCAGTGGATTCCCTGTGCCGTTGCGGAAATAGGCCACCGGGCCAAGGTCTGAGCCCTGGACCTGGCTATCGTTGTAAATGGCCGATACCCAAAGGTCCAGTACGATGTCCATCTCAGAGCATCGTCCAGAGCTGACCAGATCGGTGACGATAGAAACCGGCAGGAAAAAGAAACCGGTGTCCTTTTGGCAGGGGGCGTTATACTCCAGCACGGTGTTGTGCTTGGACCAATCGCGGATCTTGTAGCGGATCACATTGCCGCGCCCCAGCGTCTGAAAGGAAATAAGGTGCTGCTTTTGCAGCTGCTCCAGTACCGTGAGCGCCTGGCACTGGAACCGGGTGCGGAACCATTGCGACAGCTCTTTCAAGGTGCAGACCCATTCGCCGGGGTAGACGGTATAGCTGATACCATCAATGCGGCGGTATGAGGTGCGAAAGTTTGCATAGCTGCAAAGCGCCGTAAAATAAAAAAGGCCGGAGCCTCCGCTTACACGAATGCTCCGGTCTGCCATTAGCCGGTGAACAAATTGTCGATAGATCCGGCACCGTGGGTAGTCCACGACTTGTTTGATTTCTAATTGATAAGCTGGCATGGGAACCTCCTAATTTTAAGGTTGATTCTATTGCATAAAAATGATAAAATAAGCCCGGGATGTGCATAAAAGCAACACATCCCGGGCGGCCTCTTTGCTAATAATCTGCTAATTTGCGTTTTCGCATTAAGCTTAAAAATGCCGTCTGCTAATTTTTTGCTAATTGCGCGAAAGGTACTCCAGCACCTTGAAATTGTGCAAAATGACACAAAACGGCGTGAAAAACCAAAAACCTATTGGGCTAATTTAACACAAAACGAAGCGGAATGCAGTGTAAGGGAATCGTAGGGCAAAGAGTTAGTTGTTCTCCTAAGCGACAGGCCACTGGTTCGAACCCAGCCGGGGGTGCCAAAAATGACCGCTGTAAGCCGTTTTTTGATGGTTTACAGCGGTTTTTTGTTATCGTTTCATTGGAGCGTTTTTGCCGCTCCGCCGGAACGATTTTATACATTTTCCGCTGTATGCCTGCTAATTGGCTTCGAACTATTTTTCCGGCCTTGCTAATAAAAAACGCCGATTTGCTAATACGATTTTCCCGCCCTATTTTTCGGATGGGGCCGACGCCAGCAATGCAGCCAGTGTGTTGGCCAGTTCCGGCGACTTGCGAAGCTGTTCCACCAGGGACTCCAAATCCAATGTGGCGGGCGCCGGTTCCTTTGGTTCCTCCGGGGGACGAACCGAACGCAGGTCGGGATTGGCATAGAAGGCGCTCTCAAACTTCTGGGCGTTGATCTTGCGGTCCTCGTCCAGAATGTGGGCATACACGCTGGTGATCATGTCGATCTGAGCGTGGCCCGTATCGCCCTGAGTGGCCTTCAGGTCGCCGTGGTTGAGCTTCAGCTTATAGGTGGTACTGGAATGGCGCAGGGAGTGAAAGACCACTTTGGGAAGCCCTGCTTTCTCCCGCAGCTTCTCAAACGACTTCAGGATGATACGGTCCTCACAGGGGCGGCCATTGGCCAGCGCCACCACCAGGTCGTAGTCCTGATACTCGTCACGGAGCAGCGCCCGCAGCTCGTCTTGCGCGGATTTCCATTCCCGCAGGATATAAGCCAGGGTCTTGGGCAGCCACACCTTGCGGATGCTGGAATCGGTCTTGGGCTTCTTCAGGATGATCCTGGTGCTGGTATTGGGAAACAGCGGCGTGAACACATGGTAGATGTCCTTTTGCCCCAGCATCTCAATGGCCCGCTTGGAGGCCCGCGCCAGCTCCTTGTCGATGTAGACATAGGCGTTGTCATCGGCAATATCTTCATCGGAGATGTGGACATTGCTCCAGGTCAGCCCCAGAATCTCACCCATGCGCAGCGAACAGGCAAAGGCCAGGTTCATTGCCACATAGAGTTTGCTGTCCGTACACTGATCCAGGGCGGTGCGGATCATATCGGCGGTCCAGATGTCCCGCTTCTTGTATTCCACTTTGGGCAGCACCACATTGTCAAAGGGGTTCTTGGCAACCAGCTCCCACCGAACCGCCTGCTTGAAGGCACAGCGGAGAAGTTTGATGATCTTCTCGATGGTAGCGTTGGTGACAAACTCCGTTTTGGCGTGGTGCGTCCTGGTGTTCACCGCAGGGGTTTTCTGCAAAGTCTGGATGTACTTGTCCACCACTCGCGTGGTGATGTCCTGCACTTTCATATCCCCGATGATGGGGTTGATGTAGTTGGCGATCAGGGAGTTTTGACTGTCGTACATGGACACGCCCCACCGCTTTTCGCCGTATAGGGAAACGAAGTCGGACAGGAACTCCGCAATATTCTGATTGGTGGGCGGAAGGAAGGAGTTGGAGCTTTTCTGGCTCTCGATCTCCGCCTTGCGCTTCAATGCCTCTTGATAGGAAGTGCGGGTTTCCCACTTCTGCTTGGTCTCGCCGTTCTCGTCCACATAGGTATAAACAATAGAATAGTTTTTCTTTCTTTTGATGATGGATGCCATAACGAACCTTCCTTTCTGATGTCACAGATCAAGCGGATCCAGCCACTTGTCAAACGACCGCTTGGGAATTCGTATGGCGTTACCAATTCGTACGCTTTTGAAAAGGCCCTCCTGCACAAGGCGGTATGCCTGTGTCCGACTGACGCCTAATATACGGGCAACCTCGTTGACCGTATAGGTGCGGCACTCCAAAGGCCTTTTCTCCGTACCGTTCTGAATCTCTGACACAGCAGCCTCCTTTCCAGTCAGAAACGGCACACAAAAGGGTGTTCATTCATAACTTCCACCCTCATTGTACCGCGCCGTTTCGGGTTTGTCTGCTGCTAATAGAAAGTTTACGAATTATCCGTAAACAGAAAAGCAGAAGATTTATCTGAAAATAAAAGAGGCAAAAAACGGATGGCTGCCGGCAAGCAGCTCCACGGGAATTTCACCCCGGCCCATGCTGATGGGTGCGCCGCGCAATGCTTTGAGGGCGTTCAACGCGGGAGTCTCATTATCCTGTCTGTGCATCCTCGCCCACAGGCTGCCACACCTGTTTCGCGGCCTGGTTTTGTCGCTCACCTGTTTGGTAGGGGTCCCGTCCTGCGGACTTGCAACAGGGTCATGGCGCACCGGCCGACCGGCTCCACACAGACAGATCGTATCCGTCTGCCTTATGCTGCCCGAAGGCTTTCTTTGTCAAGGTGGGGTCAGTCCCCGGCATCGGCAAAGGAGGAAAGGGTAAGCCGCTTGCCTTCTGCCAGGGCTGAAAGGATCAGGCGCGCATCACGGCCCGGATCAGTCGGATTTCCAGACAGCGCTTCATGTGGGTATCCACGCACACATGAGGGGTTCCGTCCTTGTCATAGAGGGTACGGGTACACAGGCGGCTCATATAGTCGTCGTAGTACCGCAGCACTTGCTCCATGGCCTCGCTGTCACCGCCGGAGGCCGCGTGGATCACCCAAACGGGCGGCAGGTCCTTTCCCTTGTGGATGGGCTCTGTCATCTTCCTCAGCCTCCTTTCGGCATCAGCGCCGACAATGCTTCGCGCAGCTCCTGCAGCGCCTTCGTCCGGTGCCGCTGAACGGCGCTCCGGGACATCCCAACGAGATTGCCGATCTCACCGTCTGCCAGGTCCAGGGTGCAGTGCAAAATCAAAATGCTCTGCTCCGTCTGCGGCAATGCGGAGAAAGCCTCGGCCACAAGCTCGTTGTCGATATGTAGATCGTAGCCGTGCGACGAGAACACAATGCTGTCGCTGGGGTAACGATCCACGACGCAGAGCTTGTCCAGCTCCGCCTGGGACAAGTCGCTAAAGAAGGCTTCACGCTCTCTTTGGCGTTTCATGTTCCGCAGGTAGGCTCTGGCCTCGTTTCGCAATACCTTCTTGC
>OEQS01000046.1_pt1 | contig 22268 bp, 22 predicted proteins | sample 1539731 | NCBI WGS metagenome assembly OEQS01 (sample SAMEA3891890, study PRJEB23780) | metagenome | biome: terrestrial biome; feature: animal house; material: Caecal content | place: Italy | collected 2015-05-05 | reverse complement strand
GGCATAATGGTGGTATTGACAAAATTATTCCATGCGTCCCGGTTGAAATCTCCAATTCCCAACACAAACGGGGGAACATCGAGAACCGCCGCAACAGTGCGTGTATCAAGTTCCACCATATCCGCAAGCGCCAAATCAGAAAGCGTCAGGGGCTTGACCTGTTCAACGGAAAATTGCTCTGCCGGAATCAGCCAGGGCTCCCCAACTTCCGCGCCGGTCGCGTAGCTGTCAAGCAAGCGTTTTCTTCCTTCCGGCCCGGAAAATTCGTCTGTCAGAGCGTCCACTTTTACGATAAGGGACGGTTTCCACTTTGATGACATGAAGCCTTTTTCCGTCGCGGAAGCCTGTTTGAGATTGTTTGCCAGATCTCCCAACGCGATATGATATCCAGTTCCCAGCCAGGGATAGTAGGGATCAGGATTCAAAGCAAAATGAAGAACTTTATCGGGAGAATACTCCCTTCCGTTTATCATCACTTTGTAATCCCATTCTCCATCCGGGACGTAAGACGTCAGGGCCGGGGGAATCGGAATTAGGTCTTGCAAATAGCCGCGCCGCGTTTTCGGATACACCGTTACATTTCCATTTCCGTCCAGAATCATATTGCGGACAATCCACTGAATAAAATTTGATCTCCCCATGTTGTTGTTAGGGTTGATATCAATTTTTCGGGAAAGCTCGTTTTTGATTCTGATATCTCCTGTTGCTCCGTTCTCCATAAGATGGATCGTCATCGATCCAATCAGCTTTGCGATTTTGTCCACGCCTGCGGAGATCTGCGGGCTGTGTGCCAAACTGGTATATCCGGAGCATGTCAATGTATCAAATGATTCCGGCGAACAAAGCCATACCGCCGATGAGTTTGCACTTCGTTTTTCCTGCGGCTCGGCTCGTGCCGTGGGACGTCTTTTTTTCTTGCTCAGGTTCCCCACCAGTCCTTTCCTTTTTCTCTGCGTTCCATGTTTTCAAGATATCGAATACATGCAAAAACAGAGGCGTCAAAGTAGTCAATCCGCTGCTGCGGATGTGTTTTTTCGTATTGCACCATATCGTCGGTTTTTTCAATGGCGCTGACATTCCCGACGCAATATTCGTAGGCTTCGGAATGCAGATAATACAGCGCGCCATTTTTAGCGGATTTTTCTATGTGTCGGAATCCTTCTGACTTTTTGTAATAATACTGAGGTTGATCAATTACATGAAATCCGGCGCTTTTCATCCCGATGAAGTATTCCCGGCAAAACTTTCTGTCGTGGCCTACCTCACGAATTTTGAACCCCATGTTTCTCATAGACACGAACCAGTTTACAACATCCGCATGATTGACTGTTGGGCTGTTGCACAAGGTAAGCCATCCATCTTCCGCCCATCCAAAAAACGGAATAGCATCTTCATCAGCTTTCAAATGGGCAGTTACAACGGGAATAAATCCGTGTGTGATGATGATATCTGTGCCTTTGTATTGTCCAAAAAGCGCCGCAGCTGTCAGGTCGTGAAGCTTGGAAAGATCCGCGCCTCCGTACCACTCGATCGGAAGCTTTGCAAGCTGTTCCAGCGTCCAGGAATACTTTTCATCGCTATGCCGGAATTCATCCAAATCGAAATATGCTTTGATTGCATTGGTATAGACATTGAGAGATTTTGCAAAAAAATCTTTTCTCTGCTGCGGATCGTTCTGGGCCTGCAAAGAGTCATTCAGAATTTCCTCCGGCCGGATGCTTACTCCATAAGCAGGATTCGCCATTTCATGAACAACTGGATTTGTATAGTCGATATCTCCGTTTTCATCAGGATTCGCACAGCACATAAAGATAAAATACTGTTCGTCTTTGATTGTGCCGTCAAGAACCTTTCGGCAATATTTCAACCGCTGTCCCAGAAAAAGCTGCTCATTGTCTCCAGCGGTGGAAATTCCAATCAAAAGCTTATTGGTATAGGCTTTCATTGCTTCGCGAAACAGGTTGTATTGCTTCGGCTGTTTATAAGCGTGGATTTCGTCGCAGATTGCCACATTACAATTCAGCGAGTCTTGCGCGTCGGGATTTGCCGCCAACGCACGAACATAAAACGAACCGTCTGAAAGCGTTGCGGATAAGCTGTGCTCGTTATTGTTATCAATTACTCTCACAGTCCCGCCGTCTTTGGCATTCTCGCCCATTCGGTCGATGTTGTATTTGAGAAAATTAAAGCTTTCCAGTGTTTGCACAAGAGCCGCGCCGACTATGTATGTTTTGGCTCCTGATTTGCGATATCGCAGAGATAAAGCCCACGACAGCGCAGCGGCAAAGCTGGTTTTGATATTTTTTCGCGGAATGAAAATCAAAGCTTCATGAAATCGAACGATGTTTGTTCCTGCGATTTTAAATCCTAACAGGTTGTAAATAATGAATTTGTGGAACGGTTCCAGCAGAAACGGCTTTCCGCGGAGCGGAGTTCCGTCCAGCATTTCTCCCTGTTGGTGACAAATCGTTTTTTCAATCACCTGAATGCAGAATTCCGGATCCGTGGGCTTCATTTCATACTCGGGATTTTCCAAGTCTGCAAAGAAACGATCAACAGCCTGCCGCAATTCGATGCAAGCAATCTTTTTCCCGCTTCGGATGCTTTCCGCATACTCCAACACGACCGGCCAGTTCTTCCCCTTAATCGTCAAGCGGAATCCCCTCCAATGCGGCCTCGATTCCCTTCTTGGCGTCTGGTTTTTTGTTGTCGCTTCCTGTCATTTTTTTGTAGCTGGATGGAGTCAATCCCAGCTCTCTCCAATAGGCGAGTGCGGTTTTATTGAGATCGTCCCACAGCACAAGCAGAGGATTTTTTGTCAGGTTCGTTGAGCCGCCTTTGTTGGTGTACTCAATCACCGACTTCCCACCGGAGTCCATAAACTCTTTGTGAGTCTTGTCCCTTTGCTCCAAAATAGCGGCAAGGCTTTTGATTGCCTGTTCATACCCATCAGGGAGGATTCCGAGTGACGAAAACTGTCCTAACACGATTTTTTCCCACTTGTTTTTGGTCAATTCGGTTCCCTCCTTGTCAAATTTATAGTCAGAGTTGGAAAAACTTACCGCCGCCAGTTTGGAAGGCCCGGCCCCTCATCCCTCGGTAAGGGGGGGGATCCGCGTTCAGGGTTTGCTTCTGGCTGCCGCTGCTGCTTTTTCAGGATGAAGTTTGTTGTGGCAAGCCATGCACACACTTTCAAGATTGCTGTCTGTCCAAGCTAATTCCGGATACAAGTCAGCTTCTTTGATATGGTGCACGATTTTAGCTTCCACGCTTTTTCCATAGCGCCTGCATCTTACACACTGATATCCATCACGCTTTAGAATCTTTTCTCTTTTCTTTCTCCATTTTGCAGATGTATAGTCAAACATATTTTCAAAAGCAAAAACGGGAGCGTTCATTCTGTTGGCTACTTTCTGCCAGCTCATTCCGTCAATGTATCTGAGAATCAGAATCAATCGCACCTGCGAATCCTTAACCGCGTAGATCTCCGCGCAAATCGCGTCATACTTGCTTTGCAGTTCGTTCATGCGCTGCCCTTCTGCGAGGATGCGCTTTTCGCGCTGGATCTCTTTGCGGAGCCAGTAGAGAGACTTTAAATCCTGTTTTTTCAATCTCACACCTCCAGCCTTATTTGTGCCGTGTATGCTTTCCACCGTTCTTCCTGCGCCTCAAAGTAATCTTTGTCGATTTCGCACCCGACAAAGTCCAATCCGGCATTGTATGCCGCTATTCGGCTGCTTCCGCTGCCTAAATGTGTATCAAGGATTTTATCGCCCGGCTTTGCATATCTGCTGTAAATCCAGGTGTACAGAGCTGCGGGCTTCTGGGTTGGGTGGATTCAGGTTGCGTTATCTCGCAAAGCGGAAAAATAAAATGTCTTTGCGGAAACATCAAAAGATGTCCAAGCGTATTCACAGCTTGCAAAGGAAACTTCTTCTGGCTGTTGCTTGTCCCAAATTAGAAACCCCCTGCAAGGCGGAAGTTGAAAATAATTTCCTCCCCATATAATTTGATTTTTGCTTATTCTAAAAAGCTGCTGAAAATAATCTTGTGGTGGTGTCTTGTCATCCCATCTTTTCTTATTCTTGTTGTATTTTTTCAGTCTTCCGCTGTCTGTAATGGAAATCCCATACGGCGGGTCAACCACAGCAAGGTCAAACGCCTTATCTGGTAGCGTTTTCATGTACTCCATACAGTCAACATTGTATGCAATGCTTTCCGGCACTTTCTCGTTACACCCCCAGCCTCATCTGCTCTCCTCTCTCTTTGAGAGGGGCAAGCATTTCCTTTTGCGCCCGCGTGTAAATGCTTTTGTCGACCTCAAATCCATAGGCCGGCCGCCCGAGCTCCCACGCTGCGCGAAGGGTGGAGCCGCTTCCGGCGCAAGGGTCAATCACAACATCACCCGGATCCGTAAAGACTTCAATCAGCCGTTTCAATAGGTTCACCGGCTTTTGCGTTGGATGAATTTTCGGTATTTCCTTCCCGTCTCTTCTCCATTCAAACCAATCAAACACCATCTTTCCGCTGTTGCGGAATTTCGGGAGCTTGTCTCTGTACAAAACGATCGCGTGCTCCGCCGCTCCGACGATCTTCATATTTGCCTTCAAAACTTGCGCAGAATAGTTTTTGATGAAGAAAATCGGATAGTGGTGCATGAACCCGTATTTCTTGCCATAATCGATCACCATCTGATCTTGATCAAAAGCACAGAACACAATCATAGCCGGAGCCTGACTTTTTTCTTTCGGTTCTTTCTTCAAAAGCCTGCTGCAAAAGTGCATATACTCTGCAATTCGAAAATTAACATCCGTGTTAAAGAACGCTTTTCCGGCCTTTTTGCTAGCTCCGTTTTTGTTGTCTCCTCCTATGTACCACATGGGATTGGAAGCGTAGGCATTTGCTCCAAGATTATAGGGGATGTCTGCAATCACAAGCTGAGCTTTCGGAATGTTGTACCGCTTGTAATTCTGGAAATTGTCATGATACAGAATCGCTTTTGTTTTCATAGTATTTTTCCACCGCTTCCATGATGTACTTCTTGTACTCCAACTTTCTTTTCAGCCCGCCCAGCTCGCCTTGTGTGGCGTTTCTTTTCTGCGCCCGGCAAAGGTTCAGCTCTGCATTTGCAACCTCTCTGCGGGCGATTGTAAGGGCTTCTTGCTTATTCATCAGTTTTATTCCCTTCTTCAAAAATTTCAATGATTTTCTGTGCAGTGTCGTATTCGCTTTTTGACAAATTAAACGCCCAATCTTGAGCTATTGCCCTCGCTTTTCGGATAACCTGAGAAATTTTTTCAGCTTCAATTCTTTTTTCCTCAGCTTCTCGGGCTTGCCGTTCGAGATCTTCTGTCACAGGAATAAGACTTTTGAATCCTCCTCTTTGGCGATATCCAGGTGTCCAGCTTCTTTGCCAAAAAGCGCCATGCTTTTCAGTTACAATCCACCCGGACGGAGTTTTCTTTTTTACTTGATCAAGATTGTACGTTCCCCATCCGTTTACAATTACTTTGTCTCCGGGGCCGAGACTATTCCCCCATGCTTCCCATTCTTCTCTGGTTTCAGGATTATTCATTCTCTTTCTCCCCTCCGTCCATCTTTGCACCGCAGTTCGGGCAATATGGCGAATAATAGATATCATCAAGCGCAGAGTCATAAGCGGGCATATATCTGCAATTTGTGCACTCAGGATATTCATCTTTGTTGTTTTCCCATCTCCCATGCCGCACCGGGGCAACGTCAGCGGCGGGAATATCGCTCATAATATCCTCCATTGTAGTCAAAGCGTTATCAGAACCCCACAGGAGATATAGTTTCTCCATATCCGTTTCCCCGTCTCTCTCATGTAAGTAGAATATCCTTTGTTCGCTTATCGCGTCCAGAATCTTTTCTCTCTCGATATACTCAGCCATTTTGCTCCTCCAATCTCTCCATCACCACCTCCACGGCCTCGTCCGTCATGGGTGCGCCGCAGTAAAAGCAAAACCGGTCATATTTCTTTGCATTATGCAGTGCATTTTCCGTTCCAATGGCGGCAATAGAGTTGCATCGGTTGCACACTACCCGCCCACGCTCATCTTGGTTCCACTCACTCCTCCACACCTTCTCCATCTGCTCCCGGCTGACGGGGCGGAGGGCGGCAATGGCCATTTTAGCGACCTCAACCTCTGTTGGCTTATATGTCCAGTATTCAACGATGTTTTTCAGTGACTTAATCGCTTCTTCCCGCGTCATGGCTGAGCCTCCTCATAGCAGTCTTTGAGATTCTGATTTCTCCGGCAGCAGTTGCATTTCTGCGGTCTATCTTTCCATCGGCAGCCCGTGCAATCCCCAGAGTCATCAAAGTGTATCCCCATCACTGCCAGTTTGCGGGTAATTTCTGCGATTGTCTTTTCCCCGAGGGACCTAACTTTTCTTATTTCGTTAGGATACAGGTCTACAACATCTAACAGAGTATCGCATCCCCAACGTTTTAATGCGCTGTACGCCCGTGTTGAAAGTTCCATGTTTTCTATCTTGGTTGTGAGCAGGGCAACTTTAGCGATATCGCTTTTGGTAATGTTCACTTTCTCCCCCCCTTTTACAGTATCCCTAAAAAGTCCATCGGGTGCATCTGCAAGGCCTGGCATAACGTATCCAGCCGGTGCAGCGGGATGTTTTTGATATTCCCGGTGGCGTATCTCTGTTCGCTTGTCATTTCTGGGCCTCTTCTGCTTTCCTCAAATTTGGTATCCGAAATCCTCTCTACTCATCCCTCTTTCTCTCTTTCAAAAGGCAGCCCCAGCTTGTCGATCAAAAGCTGATCCAGATGCCACCACAAGATCTCGTCTTGCGTTTCCGCAAGCTGTGTGATCTTTTTGATGTACCGCGCAAGCTTTTTCGGTCCAAACGGATCGATTTCATCATCATGCAATGCCGCGCACGACAGCTTGATAAAGCGGCGCATGATTTCCTTTTCGTACCCGTCCACGTACTCCCTCACAAGCTTTTTCGTTTCAGCCGTCAGCCCTTTTTGCACCCTGGCTTTCACTTCTCTTATACCTCCCTGCCATCATGTCCGCGCATGTCACTCCCACGGCGTATGCCTGCCACACGTCGGCAGAGAAGCCGTAGAACCAGCCCGGAGCCTTCTTTGTGCCCTTTCCTCCGTTTGGCGTGCCGGATGCAAATCGATCGATCAACGCCTGCCGGATGTTTGCATCCTTCGCGCGGCTGTCGTGGCAGAGATTCAGCTTTTCGTCCAGTCTGTAAATCAAGCGTCTATCCTGTACATTCGCCGCCTGCCAGAACATCCCGGCCCAAAAGCATGTTTCAAAGACTTCCCGACCCACGGGCATACCATAAGACGCGACCATTTCCACTGCAAATGTAAACTCCCCGTGCATGTCCGTCAGCTGAGAGATTCTTCTCAACACTGCATCGTTGCCCATCTTTTTGAATTCAAGCGGGCGTAAACTCTTGCTCATACGATTGATGTAATGCAGGAGTTTGCTCCCATTTACGGGGAATGGTCAGACTATTATGAAGATTATAAGTGGCAATCACTCAGTACCTGCGCGGCATATTACGGATGTACGTTTCTCGAATATGACAGCCTGGAGGATGCCAGGGTAACGCTGTTCTGTTATCGCCAAATGCAGAACAGGTCTTAAAGTTTGGTACAAAAGGTAGTGGACACGTGTCCGCTACCTTTTCAGTTTATCATAAGAATAGGAGAAATTATGGAACAGAAACGACTGAAAGAAATTCTACGCCTGCATGAAATGTGGCTTAATAAAAAAAAGGAAGGCAAACGTGCTGACCTAATCTAATGGATGCTAATTTGACGGATGCCAACCTGAGTGACACTGTCCTGGGTCAAGCTGTCCTGATTCGCGCACAGCTAATTCGCGCTAACCTGACTAAAACTATTCTACTGCGAGCTAACCTAACAGAAGCTGATCTGAGTGACGCTGTCCTAACGCATGCTAGTCTGAAGAACGCTATCCTAAAGAATACTATCCTAAGGCGCGCTGATCTGACGTCCACTGATATTGATTTTTCTTGTTGGCCGCTGTGGTGCGGTTCGCTCGATGCCAAAGTTGATCGGAGGATCGCCGCACAGTTAGCGTACCACTTCTGCCGTCTTGATTGCAGCGATCCAAGCTATATTGCTGCAAGAAACGCGATTGTGGACTTTGCCAATAAGTTTCACCTGGCTGACGATTGTGGCCAATTGGAGAAATATTAATGCTCCTAATTAAATCAACATAGCTGACAAAAGGTAGCGGACACGTGTCCACTCCCTTTTGCAATACAGAACCAAGAAAAGGAGAAATGCTGATGAAAAGAATTGTGCCGGTTATGCTCATGGCGTCCATGCTGATATTGGCGCTGTGCGGCATGACGGCGGTACCAGAGGACGTGGAAACACGTCAGAATGGGGAGAAAATGGAAATTATCAAGGTGTACCATTTATCTCCGGAGGAAGATCCTCAGCTGCTGATTGAGGAACCCTTTGAGCAGGATGGATACGAGTATCAATATCAATCTATGGTCAAGGAAGAAACCATCAACCAGCAGAGTAAGCTGGCAGAGAAGGAGCTAACGTTTTCCACAGATACGAACAAATTGGAGGAAATCTTGCCGGACATTCCAGGAAGCATCCCCTACGATGGAGAGGATGAATATGAAGGAAACCTGGTGCTGAATCCTTCCTCCATCCAGACGGAAGCGGAAGGCTACGCCAGCAGCTCCTTCACCGTGTCCGACACCAGGACGTACACAGACTTACCCTACAACGATAAGTCGCTCATTCCGCAAACCGTGGAGAAAAACGGAATGACACTGACGCTTGCCGGTGTATCCTGGCAGGGTGTAGGCGGAACAGGAGCAAATGGCAGTTTGATCCCCACGTCCTACACAGCCACAGCGTCCTACAGTGCTGTTGGAAGCCGAAGCTACGCGACAGGGTATATCACCACCGCGCGATACAGCGGTGATGTTACCTTAACAACGGAAGATATCCTGTACACCCTGACCTACAGCGGAGAGCCGATCCCCCCGCCGGAGCCGGACAGGAGCTGGGTTGTATGGACGCTCGCAGCTATCTTTGCTGTAAGCCTGGGAGCCAGTATTGTGCTGGCAGTCCTGTATTTCAGAGGAAGGAGGAGGTTAAGACAGGAATCTGTGATTCCCCCGGCAGAAGAAACGCAAGAAAAAGAAGAAAGGAACGAAGCAAGTGAATAAGAAAATACTGTGTATTGCCTTAGCCGGTATGCTGGCTGCATCCATGTGTGCTCCGGTTTCCGCAGCTTGGGATGACCCCGAATACTACTACGATTATTATGTACAGGCGGAGGAATTCCCCTATTTCTACCCGGAATCCACCGCCATCATCTACCATGACGGCCACGGGAACTTTACGACGTCCGGAAGCGGAATCATTTCCTCTGAGGACGGCGTGATTACCGTTATTCCTCCCAGCACCGGCAATACGGATGGTACAGTGACGGACAACAACGGGTATCCCGTTGCCCCTCCTGGCTGGCAGGGCAGCGGAACCAGTGGAGGCGGCAGCTACACAGACAGCTCCATCCTTCAATATAACGGCGTCCTGGGACGGTTGAACATCAAAGGACGCAGCATAACCGTTTATGAAGGGACGGATGACACCACCCTTTTATATGGCGCTGGCCATTTTACCGGAACCAGCGCATGGGATGGCAACGTCTGTCTTGCCGGACACAATCGCGGGCCGAACGCCTGGTTTTCCCAGCTGATTTCGCTGAATTACGGCGACATTATCACTTACAGCACGGCCCTGGGCGTGAGGACGTATCAAGTGACCGGAACACGCATTGTTTCCGTCAATGATCTCTCACCGCTCAACGGCTCCACGGAAAACTTGCTGACGCTGGTGACGTGTCTTGCCAATCAGCCCTCCGTCCGATTGATTGTGACGGCGCGGGAAATTTAGGGGCGATTAAATGGAATCTCTTTATGACACCATATTAAACGAATTGGGAAAGATGGGCTGGGAAACCAAGATTTACAACGCAGTAACAGAACCTCGCAGCCGTTTTTCCGACCCGTTTCATGAAATTCGCTGTTGGAAAAAAGAAAGGATATATTTTCTTCAGTTTGGTCGCATAGATGGTTCTCGTATCTTCTATGGCACATTTTCTTTGGTTAAATTCTCACCGACAGAAAACAGGATTTATCGGGTCTATTGCTGCCCGGTACCAGCAGAAGATTTTACAGAACCTTCAAATCTCAGAAAGCTGTTATCTGAATTGCTTCAGGACGATGTTCTGGCCGAAGCGGATGAGAGCATTCCGTACAGAGCGGCTTTCCCTTCCGAAGTGTTTTCTGCTTCCTTTATTTACTGACACAAAACAAGTTACTTCGATTTTCCAAAACAGTAGTAATTAAGTGCTTTTTAGGATTTTTCCAGTTTCCTAATACAGCAATGGGAAAGTTTGCAAACTTTCCTGGTTGTTCAGAAAAAATATGTTCAATATACGGTTGGAGCATTTTCTTGTTTAAAAAATATATTTTGAAGTGAAGAGAATTTCCCTTTCTCATATTGCTGTTCACAAGGCCTTCTATATAGGGATTTTCGCATCTCGTATCAAACCGATATGTTATTCCAACAACAAGATGTATGCCTGTAACACCACAAATTCGGAAATTGTTATCAATGTTTCTTTTACTTAGTAAGATATCGTCAATTAATAATCCATCCCGATATTCGGTTTGACAGGTATTGCTTTGGCAGAAATTGTAAAGCTGTTTTGGAGTCCTTATGTACATTTGTCTCGTTTCAGAAGAATTATCGGAATAATGTGAAACTGTAGATGTTGCCTTTTGCTTCTTTTGCAGAATGTGTTCCAATGATTCCTTTATCAAAGAATGACTATTTTCTATCGTGCTATAAGAGATTGCATATGGGCAATCAGAGTCATGTTTTTCCGAGTTAGTCTTTCTTCCAAAATACGGAGATACTTTTCCGTCAATACTTTTTAGCTTTAAAGGTATCCCGCAATACGGGCAGTTATATTCTATTTTTGTGTTGTATGACTGTGAAGCAGAAACTAAACCATATCCAGGTAAAAAAGCTTCTTTCATTATTACACCCCCATTTATTTTATCAAACAAAACAATAGAAGGAAAGGAGTCACAAAGATGTGAATATAAGAAAAGCGTTATCTGCAAAAGCATTAATTAAAATACAGATGAAATTGGAAAATGCCCTGCAAAGTTTACAGTATGAAACAAAGGTGCTCCCACAAAGCCGAATTGCTTTTTGGCGTAACAGGGCAGTGTATCTTCTGGATTATTTTGAAAATGCTGATGGGATTATCACTGTATGGGGAATTGCAAAAAGAGAGCGCGAGCCGCTGAAAATGGTGGGGATTACAGGATATTTCTTTCCCTTTCGCACCGGCGAAATTATGAAATTGGGATTATCTGAAATCACCAGTGCTATTTCAGCAGCTACAGCAGAAATAGACGCTGACTACTACAACAATTTCCGAAACGGTCAATACTGTGAGATGCTGGCCAGTCCAGAAGAGTTCCTTGAATCTCTGGAATTCCCAAAAGCATTATGCTAGAATAAAATTGAATCGTGAGGTGATGAACATGGATATGGAAGCTTCCGTGGCGGCAGGGCTGCGGGCGGCGGGAGAGAAGGCCCGGATGGACGCATCCTGCAAACGGCTGCTCTCGGAAAAGCGCATCCTGGCATGGATCATGAAAAGCTGCCTGGAGGAATACCGGGACTGCACGCCGCAGGAAATTGCGGAACAGTATATCGAAGGGACGCCCCAGGTGGGAGAGGAGCCGGTCTATCCGGATGAAGCGCCCCGCATCCACGGGATGAGCAATGAGGACAGCTCCATGCATGAGGGAACCGTGGTCTACGACGTGCGGTTCACGGCGCTGGCTCCCTCCACTGGAGAACCGATCCGGCTGATCATCAATCTGGAAGCGCAGAACAGCTATTATCCGGGCTACCCTATTGTGACGCGCGCCCTGTACTACTGCTGCCGATTGATTTCTTCGCAGTATGGCAGGGAATTCACGCATGGCCAATACGATAAGATCAAGAAGGTGTATTCCATCTGGATCTGTTCCGAAGTACCGGAAAACAGGAAAAACAGTATCTTCCGCTACCGCATTGCAGAAGATGTCTTTGCAGGGAAAACCAGAGAACGGGAGCAAAAGCAGCACTATGATGTGATGACAGCGCTGATTCTCTGCCTGGGCAAGCCCCAGGATAAGAAGGAGAACATGGCTCTGGAGCTGCTGAGTTCCCTGCTTTCGGAAGAACTCAGCGCGGAAGAAAAGCTGAAGATCCTGAACGAGGAATTTCAGATTCCCATTACGCAGCAATTAGACGAGGAGGTGTCGCTTATGTGTAATTTGAGCCAGGGGATTGAGAACAGAGGAATCCAGAAGGGCATGAAGAAGGGTAAAATTCAGGGTGCAATTGATATGTGCCGTGATTTGAACCTTCCGGAAGAAGAAATTCTCCAACGCATTATAGAAAAATTCAATCTGTCCGAGGACACCGCCCGGGAATATCTGCAAAAAGAAGAATAACGCTTCAAGCGGCTTCTATTGGACAGCGGATCCATTATCATAATCATAGGAGACAAATTTATTTAGAGAAGGGATGAACTTTATGAAAAAGATTATTTCGGCGGCATTGGCAGCGGCCATGATTCTGACCACCTTTCCGGCTATGGGAGCCAGCGCGCTATCGCTGACCTGCCCCGGCACGGGCGGCTGGTCAAGTATGCAGTACGATGACACGACCGGCAATACTACCTGGCATATGAAGGATGGCTCCATCATTGTGCAGGATAAGAACGGCAACGTCATTCAGAACACCCAGAACACAATCTCCACCCCGTCCGTCTCTCAGCCCACAGCTTCTTCCGGCTGGACGAGCGACACGAATTCCGACTTTACAGTGCAGCCCGGTAAGACGTACCAGTTCAAGTTTACAGCCTCCAACCCCGGCGCACTCAACGTCTGGTTCGGCACGCCTGGCGTGTTCACCATCCAGAAAAGTGGCCAGGAAGCCGGAGCGGTGTACTACAAAATCACGGCTGTCGGAACCCCCGGCGCAGCGGCTGGAATTTATGTCTCCTATGAAGGCAGCTCCGGCACGAAGCTTTGTGTTGCCACTGTCGCGGGCGGCAGCAGCTCGGCAACAGGCCAGCCCACCACACCGGCCACACCGGAGACGCCCTCAACGTCGAATGTGGATACCACGGGCATGACCGAAAAACAGAAAGCCGCTGTGGAAGCTGGCCTGACACTGGGTGATTGGAATCATGAGTATGAGCAGCGGGTATTTGACCTTGTAAACGAAGAACGCGAAAAACTGGGAATCCCGAAGCTGGTGTGGTGTAGATGTGGAACTGAGTATGCTCAAACTCGGGCTAAAGAGCTTTCCATTAAATATGGCCATGTAAGACCAGATGGATCTGGAGTTGGTACAGAAAACATTGCCCCCGGTAGCCCTATTTCAGAACTTGTGTGGAATCCCACACAGGGAACACATTGGGAAACACACAACTCCACGCCAGAGCAAGTAGTAGCCGATTGGCTGCGTTCAACCGAAGGACACCGGGAAAACATGCTTAACTATGAGGTTGACGATGCCGGAAACATCATTGGTGCTACAAGCATGGCTGTCGGCTGCTATGTTGACGAAAAAGGGAATATCTGGTGGGTACAGTGCTTTGATAGCAACGATCTCGATCTTATCGATCCTATCATGACAACTCCGCTGTTGGAGAAATGATAACCAGCTCCCGTTTCTGATACAACAAAACAACATCATAATGTTATCAAAGACAGGCTTGAGAAAGAAAACTCTCAAGCCTGTCTTTTTATTTATTTCAAAGAGAGGAGAATTCCATGAAAGAAACAATCAAACAGTATATGCGGAGGACGGCAGCTGGCCTGCTGGCCTCCGTTACACTTCTTACGCCGCAGCTGGCGGATGGCAGAGCGGTATATGCCGCGGAAACATCCGCTCAGGCATCCACCAGCCCCGTCAAACTGGCGGAAATCAATCCCTTTGACGGCCTGTACAATCCAAAGCACAGCGACGGCAGCGTATCTGCCTGCAATGCGAACATCATGGAGGTAGAATTCGGGGGAGAAAAATACCTTGCCTATTGTTTGAATCCGGATCGCTACGGTGCGGATCACTGGGGAGATCAGGTGGGCGAAAGCGGCTACAGCGTGGAAGTACATGATTTGACGGATCCATCTCTGTCCAATGTACCAGGATTTATTGAGGACAAAAATATTCTTCTGGCTATGCAGGGAGCGATTGCCTCGGGCGGCTATGTAGGCGGCGGGGATGAAGCAGCTGTCAAGCTGATGGATCCCTATGACGGCTCGCGTCCGTTGTATAAAGATCACTTTGAAGCCTACGCTATTACAAAATATGCAATGTGGTCGCTTTCCAAAGGCTGGTCGGCGACAGATTGGAAGAAAAACAACTCAGCCAAATATAAGCCGGAGGACATTGAATATCTCCAGAAATCCCTGACAGACATCATTGGCTGGGGAACCAACTGGACAACGTTTAATGACGAAAAAATTTATATTCAACGAATCGATAACGGATCTGGAAACTTCTGGACAAAGAATGAAGATACCGGCGAATACTATGTGGAATTTCAGGTGTGGAGCGGCCGAACAGGAGACAATCGGAATTATGTGGAACTGTCCAACAAGTACACTGTTACACCGGCTTCCCTCCCTGATGGCATTACGCTGGAAAAAACCGATGGGACACCTATCACGGGTCCTACACAGCTCACAGGTGCGACATCGGGCGGCGGAGCCAGCGCGGATAAATTCAGGGTGGTTGCTTCTCCTGATGCCGACCTTTCCTCAATAGAAGAAAACACACAGGTTGCCACTGTAACTACGGAAATCAAGACTTATACACTCAAATACGGAATTGGAATTAAACAGGGAGAAAAAGTACAGAACTACGCTCTTGTGCCGCAGAACGCATGGAAAATCGCATCTGCCCCTGTTATGATTAACTCCCTAAAAAACCCCACTCCACTTCAATTCCAAATTAAGAAGGCAGACGGTTCGAAAGGGCTGGCTGGAGCCACATTTAAAATTACCAAACCAGGAGAAGATGGATGGGAAAAGAATGTAACTACTCCCTCTTCTGGCATTGTTACCGTTAGCGATTTGCAAGGAGCTGGCACTTACTACGTTGAAGAAACAAAAGCCCCATCCGGGTATGCGCTGGATACCACTAGATACAGTGTAAATGTCAAGGACGGCGGCGAAGTAGTCACTCTTACCGTTCAAAATAGTAAAAGCGTTGGTCTTAAAATCCTTAAACTGGACGCACAGACAGATGAAAGACTTGCTGGAGCGGTGTTCACAGTCGAGCAGATTGATGGCACATTTTCTACAGATGTTACTACCGGCGACAGTGGTATGGCTGTACTGGATGGCCTCCAGCCTGGCAGCTATAAGATCACAGAGAAAACACCTCCGGCAGGCTACCTGCCCGCAGAGAATCCCGTGCAGACCATTGAGATTCAGAAGGATCAAGTAGAAGTTCCCATGATTGTCTACAAGAACGAGCCGATCAACGGAACTGTGAAGATTATCAAGACGGCGGAGAACAACGGCGACCCGCTCGAGGGCGTCACATTCGAGATTAAACGCCGCGACGGTGCGGAGAAGTGGTCTGTTGTCACGGATGAGAACGGCGAAGCAGAAATCGAGCTGCCCGCCGACTGGTACGTCATCACTGAGACGGACGCACCGGACAATGTGGAGATCGACCCCACGCCCCACACCGTGGAGCTGAAACCCGGACAGACCTACGAATTGAAACTGACCAACGTGCTCAAAAAACAGCTCATTATCGAAAAGCGCGATTCCGTCACCAATGCGCTTGTCCCCGGTATGATTTTTGAAATCAAATCGCCGGACGGCGACCTGTTTGGCCCTGGCAACTGCGGGCGCGGCGAGGGCATCTATCAGACGGACGAAAACGGACAGATTACCTTTGACACGATGGAAACCGGCACGAGCTGGGTTATCACCGAGCTGGAAGCCCCTGCCGGATATGTCCTCAACAGCACTCCACAGACTGTCAAAATCGTGGATGACGTAACTACCGTTACCATCCGCAACGACCAGAAGCCCGGTTTGATGCTCACCAAGGTGGACGCGGACACCGGCAAGCGCATCATGGGCGCGAAGTTTACATTTACCATCCCCGGTACACAAACTGTCTACACCCGTGTGACGGACAACAACGGCGTGATTTTCCTCGACGATCTGGACGTGACGTCCATCGTCATCCAGGAGATTGAACCGGCTCCCGGCTACATTGCCAACGACAAGCCGGTTACCGTGCAGCTCAAACCGAACGAGCGCACTGACGTCACCTTTAAGAATACCTCCAAGCCCGGCTTGCGAATCTGCAAGATTGACACGGACGGCAATCCCGTTGCCGACGTGGTGATTAAGGTCAGCAAAACGGACGGTCAGGTAGTGGGCGAGTATACCACGGACGAATCCGGCATCATTTTCATTCCGAATCTGGAAGCCGGAACCTATGACGTACAGGAAATCTCCGCTCCCCCGCAGTATGTTGTGGACAGTACCGTTCACCGCGTCACGCTGGAAGCCGGGAAGATTGGAGAAATCACCCTGCGCAACAGCATCAAGCCGACGCTGCGCATCGTCAAGGTAGACAGCGTGACCAAAGGCCCCATCGAGGGTGTGACCTTTGAGGTGCGTGTCACAGACGGCGGAAAAATTGGCGACTATGTGACGGATGAGAACGGCGAGATTTTTGTCACCGGCCTGCAGGCGGGCGTCAATTACACCATCAGGGAGATCGCCACGCTGCCCGGATACGTTCTCGACGAGACGCCCAAGCAGATTACGCTGGAAGCCAACAAGGTGACAACCGTTCAGTTCGAGAACAAGGCGAAATCGCCTGTCTACATTCTTAAACTGGACGCCAAAACCGGCAAGGGCGTTCCCGGCGTGCGGTTCCGCGTAACCAGAGCGGACGGTTCTCTCATCGGCGAGGTGGTTACCGATTCCACCGGCCGCGCGACACTCACCAACGTACCGAGCGGCTATATCACTGTCACCGAAATTGCCGTGCCGGACGGCTATGTGCTCGACCCCACGCCGCAGACCAAGCTGGTGGATGGCGAAAATCCCGTGGAATTTGTCTTTGAAAATGAACCGTATGGCTCGATTCTCATCAAGAAACGGAACGCATCCACACAAAATCCGCTGTCAGGAGCCATCTTTAAGGTGACAACGGCAGACGGAACATTGATTGGCGACAACTACACCAGCGGCGCGGACGGAACGGTGCTTGTCTCCGGTCTCGACCCCACGAAAACCTATATCGTCACGGAAACCAGAGCACCGGACGGCTTTGAAATCAGCGAAGGCCCCAAAACCGTAACCGTCAAGCCTGGAGAAACCGTGGAGCTGGTCTTTGAGGACAAGCGCATTGAAAACTTCACGATCCGCAAGGTTGGCAGCGACGGCAAGCCGATCGGCGGCGTTACCTTCCTTGTTTCCACACTGGCGGGCGCGGAGGTCGCCCGAGTGACCACCGGCAGTGACGGCCTTGCCGTATTGACCGACATGCAGCCCGGCACTTACAAGGTGCAGGAAATTGCCGTGCCGGACGGCGTGATTCTCGACCCCACACCGCAGACAGTGGAGGTCGTGGCCGGGAAGCCCACCACGCTGACTTTCGTCAATGACTATGAGGGCGGGCTGAAAATCCTGAAAAAAGTCACACAGACCGGTAAGCCCCTCAAAGGCGTTACGTTCCGCATCACAAAGCCGGACGGCGCGCTCATCGGTGAGTACACCACCGACGCCAACGGCGAAATCTTTGTGGAGCTGGAGCCTCAGACCGTTGTGGTGCGGGAAACCAGGGTTCCCAGCGGTTACAAGTTGGATTCCACTCCCCGCACCGTGGAAATCAAGCCAAACGAAACCACCGTACTGGAATTTGAGAACGACCGTCTTGGCAGCATTGTCATCCACAAGATTGACGCCGATACGGATCGCGGCCTGTATGGCGCGGTATTTCTCCTGATGGACGAGGATTATCACACCATCGCGCAGCTTGTCACGGATCGGGACGGCTATGCCGAGCTGGATGAGGACATTCCGGACGGTGTGTATTATCTTCGTGAGATTAAGGCTCCGGACGGCTACACACTGGATGACCGTATCAAGCGCATTATCGTAAAGAACGGCAGCACGGAGGAAATCCTTTGGGAAAACAGCAAAACACAGGGACAAATCCAGATCATCAAAAAGTCGGCGGACTACAATCCCATCACCGGCAAACCGGCTGGCAGTCTGCTGGAAGGTGCGATATTTGAAATCACGCGCGCCGATACGGGTGTTGTGGTTGACCGTATCGTGAGCGACTATCGCGGCGTCGCCGCATCCGGCCCGCTCCCGATTGGACGCTACAAAATCCGGGAAATCACCGCTCCGGACTACTACCAGCTCAACACCACAGAATTTGAGGTGCAGCTGAAGGTTCCGAATGACGTGGTACAGGTGGAAGTTCTCAACAACACGGCGAATATTTCCACCAGCGTCAAAAAGCAGGGCAATACCAGCGTCACACCTGGTCAGCAAATGCGGTATGATTTTTGGGATATCTGCAACCTGTCCAACGTGCCGCTCGAAAATTTCTTCTGGCACGACCAGCTTCCGACCGATGCTGTGCGACTGAACGTTATCCACACCGGCACCTGGAACCAGCCGGGGCTGACATACAAGGTCACTTATAAGACGAATCTCAATTCCTCTTACCGTGACCTGGCAACCGGACTATTGACTACACAGTCATATGACCTGGATTGCAGCGCGTCCCGTCTTGGTCTGGCATCAAACGAGTATATCACCGATTTCCGCTTTGAGTTCGGCACCGTCAAAGCCGGTTTCCGGGAGGAAAACAGGCCGATGATTCTTGTCACCGTTCTTCCGAATCTGGCCAACGGCTACCGCTTCGCCAACCGCACCGATGTCGGCGGCAAGTACAACGACAAGTGGTTCACGTCTGACTATACCTGGGTCACTCAGATCATTACACCACCTATCAAGTATCCGACAACCGGATATTAAGATTTACCCGAGCGGACACGTGTCCGCTTTTTTAAAAAAATAATCTCATTTCTGAAAACGGACGCTATTTCAAACCAGCGTCCGTTTTTCAGAATGAGGAAGGGGAATCTGCTGCACAGGTTCCTTTTCCTCATTCTGAAAAGTGTAAGGAGGTGAAGAAAAATGCAAAGACATATTGATGGGCTTGGACGGATTGTTATTCCCAAGGAACTAAGAGATGAACTGCACATTAACCTGCACGATGACCTGGAAATCGCAAAACGCGGTAACGAACTGGTATTGAGCAAACTTAACAGCAGCTGCATCTTCTGCGGCAGCACGGAAGGTCTGATTTCCCATGGGGCGTACAGTATCTGTAGTCGGTGCAGAAATGCAATTGTTTCCAAAGAAGAGAAAGAAACGCAGAAGATAAGGATATCGTGATAAAGGAGGAGATAGAGTGACGCGAATAGAGCAAATCTTTGAACTAAGTATCCAGGCTCAGAAGGAACTGTCTGCCTCCAGCAAGAATTGGATGAAGTTTCTGGAAACCGCTTCCCGAATGTATAAATACGGATTTCCAGATCAACTTCTGATTTTCATGCAGCGTCCGGACGCAACAGCTTGTGCCGATTTTCAGACATGGAACAAACAACTGTACCGTTCCATTCGCAAAGGGGCAAAGGGCATTGGACTGCTTGCAATTCAAAACGACCGTGCTGATGTGCATTATGTATTTGATATTGCGGATACAGTTCCTCGTACAAACTCGCCAAACGTAAATTTATGGACGCTGGAAAACCAGCATATGGATGCCGTGCTAAAAGCTTTCGAGCAATATTCAGATGCTCCGGAACTGTTTTCACGCATCGTTGCGGCAACGCAGCACACAGTTGCCAGCTATTGGGATAACAACAAGGAAGAAATACTGAATTCAGTTGAAGATTCTTTCCTGGAGGAGTATGATGAAATTACTCTGAAAGGTCATTTTTGTAATCTTGCAGCCGTAAGCGTCCAATATGCAGTATTGTCCAGATGTGATTTACAGCCCGAAAGATACTTTTCAAGCGAGGATTTTCCGGTTTATGAGTGGAATACTCCTAACGCAATCAGCATCCTTGGTACAGCTACTGCATTTTGTGCAGGCAGCCTGTTAAGGCAGATTGAGCGAACAATAAAGAACTATGAACGTGAAAATGAAAGGAGCAATCACAATGTCATTAGAGGAAATCAGAAACAATATCCAATACGTTCAGCAGGGGGATTATCTCGTGCCGGATCTGAAGGTTCCTCCTCAGCCAGAGAGATCACTGGGCAAATACGGCTTGATGAGACGGAGGTATCTCGAGGAACATCGCCAGATTACATACAACAATCTGCTGCTTACAGGGGAACTGACAGCACATCTCCACGAAGTGGACGAAGCAGCGAACAACCGGCTGGAGCAGCTAATGCCGGATCTGGCAAAAGCGGCGGGCGCGACGGAGCATCTGAAGGCCGAGGACATGATGAAGTGGGTCGGACTGATGAACAACTGCAAGGCACAGGCGGAGGAGATCATCTTCGAGGAACTGATTTACAACTGAGTCTGTTCCCCACTGAAGGGGAACAAATCCAAATGATAGAGAAAGCGGAGAATGTGAAAGCATCCTCCGCTTTTTCGTTTGCTCAGACTGATATTGATCATGTGCTGCGGCTGGGAGGCAATGCTGAGCGGCAGAGAGAGTGCATTGTGGCTGCTTTTGAGAAGCAGAAGTCCAATGCCGAAATTGCGGCCTATCTGCAAACACTCTGTACCGGAGGCAGCGGTGTGGGCTATCTCACTGCCTGGTATGCCGAAGATGGTATCCATCTTTCCCTTAACCGAGCGGCCCGCTATGACAAATTTGCACAGGTCATTTCCTGGGAGAGTGCCGCCGAGCGCATTGGTCAGCTTTTGAAAGAAGGTCAGTTTGCCAGCAATGTGGAGCTGGCCGAGGCCGAAGGCTATGAACGTACCCGCTTGGCAGAAAAGTTGTGGAATCTCTACCACGATTTCAGCGGCAAGGCCAGAGAGGATGGGTATCTTACCTGCCTGTCGAGTATCCGGGGAAACAGCTTCCCACAGGAAACGGAATGGCTTGCAGAGCAGCTGAAAAGCCCGGCGTTTCGCCAGACCTTTACAGAAGAATATACCACCTTCTGGACGGCCTATCAGCAGGATCGGGAGTTACTGCGGTTCCACCACCACAATCTGCAAAAGCTTTTGGAAAACCTGCAAGACCTGTCCCTGCCCCGCATCACCTTTTCCTCTCAGATGACGGAAGTTCCCGTGGTGAAGCAATTTATCACCGACGACGAGATCGACGCAGCCATGGCCAGAGGCAGCAGCATTGAGGGCGGCAAGGGCCGCATTTTCACCTTTTTCCAGCAATCTCACACCGATCAGGAAAAGGCAGAATTTCTCAAACATGAATACGGCATGGGAGGTCGTTCTCACGCCCTGTCTGGTGCCATGAAAAGCGATGAACAGTACGACGCAAACGGTCTGTGCTACAAGAAAGCGGACTGCCCGGATGTGCATTTCACCTGGGAGAAGGCCGCGAAACGGATCACCGGTCTGATTCAGAATGGCCGCTATCTCACGGAGCAGGAACAGGCTGAGTATGAAAAAATTCAGGAAGAAAAAGCCCTGGCAGACGCGGACGCAATGGAAGCCCAGCAGCCGAACCCGGAAGACAACGTTGACCCCATCGCCATCCGCGAGGCTCTGGCGGAGCGCGGCATTGTAAACGGCCAGGTGGTAGACCCCGAAAAGCTGGACAACGATCCCTTCATCCAGCAGGTGGGGGCAGATGCCGAGCAGGCTGCCGCAGAACCCACCGCTGCTGCACCAGAGCAGCCGGGGCCGGTAGCACTGTCCGATGCAGAGTACGCCCGTCAGAATCTGATTCCGGGCGAAACCGCCTTTAATCTGGATGACCGCCGGTTCGTCGTGGACCAGGTGGACCTGGATTCGGAGAGGGTCAGCCTGCGGGATGTGACCTTTGCCCAAGCCACCGGCTTCCCGATCTTCCGTTCAGAGCCGATTTGGGTGATTCGTCAGTACCTGGAACAGAATCAACTGGAGC
>OEQS01000044.1_pt1 | contig 23248 bp, 15 predicted proteins | sample 1539731 | NCBI WGS metagenome assembly OEQS01 (sample SAMEA3891890, study PRJEB23780) | metagenome | biome: terrestrial biome; feature: animal house; material: Caecal content | place: Italy | collected 2015-05-05 | reverse complement strand
ATTTATTTCTGTCCCGGCACAAGGCGTCCCTTTTCGCGGCGCAGCACGCCATCCATTTCCAATAAGGTGACTAAACTCAGCACGCGCGGCGCGGGCAGGCCGCAGCGCTCGATCAATTCTTCCGGCGTGCCCACACCCTCCTGCACCAGCTCCGCGATGCGGCGCTCGTCGCCGGTCAGGCCGTCCGGCAATGCAGCAGACGGCTTCTCCGTAGGGGCGGGCCTTGGCGCGGACATTTTCGGCCGTTGTGCCGATACCGCCGGACGCCGCTCTTTGGGCGGGCACGGTGGCGGCACGGGACGGCTTTGGGCAGGCAGCAGGCCGGTGTAAGTGCGCACAAGCGCAGCCGGGCTGCGCAACAGCGCCGCTTCGCCCTTTTCGATCAGTTCGTTGCAGGCCGCGGACTGCGGCGCATCCAATGCGCCGGGCACGGCATACACGTCGCGCCCCTGATCGAGCGCAGCGCGCGCCGTAATCAACGCGCCGGAACGGTAATCCTGCGCCTCCACAATCACCGATGCAACGCACAGCCCGCTGATGATGCGGTTGCGTGCATGGTAATGGTCGCCACGCGGCTCGGTGCCGGGCGGGTATTCACTGACGATCGCGCCGGAAAGCAGGATATCGCCCATCAGGCTGCGGTGCTGCGGCGGGTAGCATACATCCGCCCCGCCGGCAAGCACGGCGACGGTCAGACCGCCTGCGCGCAATGCGCCACGGTGCGCTGCACCGTCCGCGCCGAGCGCCATGCCGCTAACCGTGATAAATCCGGCGCGCCCAAGTTCACTGCCAATGCGCTCCGCAGTCTGCAAGCCATAAGGCGTCGCCTTGCGTGTGCCGACCACCGCAATACCGGGCGTGATGTCAAAATCCGGCCAGCGCCCGCGCACATACAGCACGACCGGCGGGTCTTCGATCGCACGTAACCGGTCGGGGTAGGCGCTGTCGCCCAAGGTAATGATCTGGATGCCGTCCTTGGTGCACCGCTCGATGATGCGCGCGGCCGCATCCGTATCCTTGTCACACAGCGCATCCACCTGCGCCTTGCGCATCGGGCAGACTTCGAGCGTAGTCAACGTCTCCCGGCTGGCCGCGAACACCGCCTCGGGCGAGCCGAACGCGCGCAACAGCCGCGCTGCTGTCAGCGCGCCGAGCCCCGGCCGGGTAGCCAGCCATACATAACTCAATCGCGACGACATACCGCCCGCCTCCTCATCTGGTCATTTCGTAGATCACAATGGCGGCCGCCACACCTGCATTGAGCGATTCCGCGCGGCCATGCATTGGAATGATGACGCGCTTATCGCTCATTTCGATGGCCTGCGGCGTTACGCCGCGCCCCTCACTGCCGATGATGACCGCCGCGTGACCGAGCGGCACCGTGCCCAGCGGCACACTGTCCGCGTGCAATGCAGTCGCATAAACCGACATCCCCTGTTCCCGCACACGCGTGACCGCCTCGGCAAGCGGCAGGCGCACACACGGCAGGCGGAACACCGCCCCCATCGTCGAGCGCACGACCTTGGGGGAAAACGGGTCGGCGCAGCCCTCGCACAACACGACGGCGCCGAGCGCGAACGCTTCGGCGGTGCGTAAAATCGTGCCAAGGTTGCCCGGGTCCTGCACCCCATCGAGCAGCAGCGCTTGCGAACAGCCGTCGAGCGCCGCAGGCGTCCAAACCGGCTGCTTGCAGGAAAAGATCACGTTTTGCGGGGTTTCCACGTCGCTGGCCAACTCAAACAGCGCATCCTGCGCAGCGTAGAGCGTCCCGCCTGCGGCAGCGGCGCGGTCGAGCAGCCCGTCCGGCAAGCTGCCCTGCGCGCCTTCGCGCACCAACAGCACGCCGGGCGCTACGCCCGAGCGCAGCGCCTCGGCGAGCATCTTTTCGCCCTCGCACAGCATTTCGCCGGTCGTGCGGCGGTACTTGCGCTCGCGCCCCAGCCGCGCCAGATGCCGCAACGCGCTATTCTGGCGGCTTGTAATCTCGATCATTGCAGCTCCACCAGTTTATCCACGTTTTCATTCGTGCCAATGATAATCAGCAAATCATCCGCCCCGATGATCTGGTCGGCCTGCGGCGTCACGTCCACCTTGCCGCCTGTGCCGTGCCGGATGGCCAAAACGTTAATCATATAACGCGCGCGCACACCCAACTGTCCTAACGTGCGACCAACCCAGCTTTTGGGCGGGTGGATCTCCAAAATAGAAAAATCGTCCGACACACCGATATAATCCACCACATTGGTGCGCACCAGCCGCTGCGCGAGGCGCTGCCCCATCTCGGTTTCAGGCAGTACGACGCGATCCGCGCCCACACGCTCCAAAACGCGCGCATGCACCCGGCTTTGCGCCTTGGCCACAACATATTTCGCACCCATCTCCTTGAGCATCACCGTAATGAGAATGCTCGCCTCCATATCCGTGCCCACTGCGACCACGCAACAGTCAAAATTGCGCGCGCCCACCGAACGCAGCACGGATTCCTCCTGCGCATCGCCGCAGATCGCCTGCGTCACATCGTCGGCAATGTGCTGTACATTTTCCTCGTCCTCGTCCAGCGCGAGAACTTCCTGCCCGAGCGAAGCCAGCTCACGCGCCACGGCCGCGCCGAACCGGCCCAGCCCAATTACCAAAAATGATCTCATCGTGCAGTCTCCTTTGATCGTTTTCTATTTATCATCCAACCATGACGTCCGCATTCGGATAATGCATTTTGGGCGGGGCATGATGCCGCATCAGCACTGCAACACCCAAAGTCAGCACACCTACGCGCCCCAAATACATCAGCGCAATCAAAATCAGGCAGGACGGTGCGTGCAGCGCCGGTGTCAGTCCCATAGACAGCCCGACGGTTGCAAAGGCAGATACCGCTTCAAACAGGCACTGTCCAAATGGTGCGGTCTCCACATGCGAAATGATGCACGCACCGGTCAGACTGAGCGCGCCGCCGAAAATCATCATCGTGATCGCATTCATGATACTGCGCGGCACGATCGTGCGGCCAAAGGCAGATACGTCCATGCGGCCGCGCAGCGCGCTGAGCGCACTGAGCACCAACACGGCTGCTGTCACCGTTTTGATGCCGCCCGCCGTCGAGCCGGGCGATCCGCCGATCAGCATCAGCAGGCAGGCCAGCGCCTGTGACGGCCCTGTCAGCGCGGCTTGGTCAATCGTATTGAAACCCGCCGTGCGCAATGTAACCGACTGGAATGCCGCCGCCAGCACCTTATCATGCCATGCCAAAGGCCCTAATGTCGCCGGGTTGTCCCATTCAAACACCAACGTCAGCACCATACCGGCCATAAGCAGCAGTGCCGTGGTCATCAGCACCAGTTTGGTGTGCAGCCGGAACCGGCGAAACCGGCGTTTATCCCAGATATCACCCCAGAAAAAAAAACCAAGTCCGCCGATGACAATGAGCGCCATGATGGTGAGGTTGACAAGTGGGTCATCCACATAGCCAACCAGCGAGCAAAAAGGATTGGCCGGCGTGCCGATTAAATCAAACCCAGCATTGCAGAACGCAGAAACCGAGTGGAACACACCCATCTTAATGCCCTGTGCCCAGCCAACCCGGGGCACAAAGCGGATGGCCAGCAGCACCGCGCCGATCCCCTCAAATGCCAGCGTGCCGAACAGCACGCGCCGCGTCAGCCGCACGATGCCGGCATTGTCGTTTACATTCAGCCCCGCGCTCATCACCATGCGCTCGCGCAGCGTGATCTTACGCCGGATTAGGAACGAGGCGATCGACGCGAGCGACATAAAACCCAGCCCGCCGATCTGGATGAGCAGCAGGATGACCGCCTGCCCAAAGCCCGACCAGTGTGTCGCCGTGCCAACGCGCACCAGCCCAGTCACGCAGGTAGCTGAAGTTGCGGTAAATAGGGCGTCGAGGAAGGCCGTCGGCTTGCCGCTGCGTGCGGCAAACGGCAGTGACAGCAGCATCGCGCCCGCCAGAATGGTAATGGCAAACCCGATGACGATTACCATGGTGGCATGCATGGCAGGACGGCGCCCCCGTCTCCACCCCCATTTCGTTACGCGCTCCATTTGTTCATCCTCCCCTTTTGTGTAATGCCAAAAGCCTGAACGCTTCCGTTCAGGCTTCATCAGGCGTTCTTATTGCTCTGCGCCGGTTTTCCGTTTTCAACGGAAGCCTTTCCATCCCATACAAAAACTATCATCTTTATAGCCTATTTATAGTGGTGTAGAATTAAAGTAAGTATAGCATACGCCCCAGTGGCATTCAAGTCAACATTTTTTTGCCGCCCAATCCCAATTATGCACCCGGCAATACAATCCGTATGTAGACCGCACGCTGCCCCCACGCCAACCAGATATATCCATAATAAGACTATTCTTTGCACGCTGAGAAATTCTTTGCTTTTTCTCAGAAAGGGAGTAATATATTACATATAGAGAAATAGGAAAATTTTAGGGCTGCATCGCACAGTTTGTCAAAGAATCTGCGCGGTATAGCCTTAGCGCTTTTGCATAATCGGATACCACCCCTATTTCCCTGACAGCCTTGGCACGATTGACCAGAACGTGGCATTCACAGCAGCGGAAAGCGAAAGATGGGTGGACGTAAAGATGAGATATCTCAGCAAAGCGCTATTGCTCATTGGCCTCATTCTATGCATGTGCGGAAATTTTCACGCTGCGGCGTTTGAACAGACAACGGATGTGGTACGGGTTGGTTTTCCCATACTGGCCGGCACCTCCTATATCGACGAGCACGGAGAGTATGCAGGATATCTGGTCGATTACATAAACCAGCTTACATCCTTTACCAATTGGAATATCGAGTATGTACAAGTAGATGGCGATTCGGATACGCAATTGGAAACGCTCATGTCCATGCTGCAAACCGGCGAGATAGATATGCTGGGCACGATGAACCGGAACGCCGCGTTGGAAGATATGTTCCTTTACCCCAATTACAGTTATGGCACCAGATACACTGTGTTGGCCGTGCCAACAGACAGTCCCCTTTGGATTGAAGGAGATTTTTCCGGCTGGAACGGCATCCGTGTTGCAGCCTATTCGGGCAATCAAACACAAATATCGCAGTTTGCATATTATGCTACCGTCAACGAGTTCACCTACGAGTTGCAACAATACGATAGTTACTCCGACATGTTGCAAGCAGTACAGAACGGTCAGGCAGACGCTGTGATCCAATCCGATATTTCCCTGCCTGATACGCTTCGTATCATAGGCCGGTTCTCACCAGCCCCCTATTATTTTGCCCTTTCCCCCAACAATATGCAGTTGCTGCAAGAACTCAATACTGCCATGTCGGGATTGAACAGCACCCATCCCAACTTGCAAACCGAATTGTACAACCTGCATTTTCGGCATACCGATTCGTTTCAGATGTCCGATGCGCACCTTGAATATATCAATTCGCTGGGAACCTTGAAAGTCGTGTTTATTGATGGCGATGCCCCATTTCAATATATGGAAGATGGTAAATTGACCGGGTTTGTTGTGGAATATCTAAAACGATTTGCCGATATTACAGGGCTTCAATACGAAACAGTTATCGCCAACTCCTACGAAGATGCGCTTGAGATGCTGGAAAACGGCCAAGCGGATATGCTCGGGTGCGTTGTAACCAATTCTATGCAGACTTCCCCTGCAAATGTCCGATTCACCGCCCCGTTTTTCAATAGTTTTAGCGTAACTGCCTGTACCAATCCCAACCCACATGAACATACGTCTGGTCTTGAATTCCGTCTCGACACCGAGTCGGCCTTAAGCGATCTCCAAGCCGATGCGGCATATGCCATACGGGCAGATTACTATTCGCTATCATACTATCTCCGCAAAGAAGTTATCTATGACGATATCGTCGTAGACTGGGCAAATATCAAAAATTGTTCGTACTCGATCGGCGTGGGCAAACATATTCCGCAGGAATTTATATCTATTTTAAATCAATATGCCAGCTCTATCAGCAATGAAACCAAGCAGGAGATGCTCTATCGGTATTCCGGTACAGACATCCATTATACCATTCCAGAATGGTTCTTGGTCCACCGTCCGCTCATCCTGATCTATTCCCTTGTGCTGATTGTCGTAGTCGCTGCATTGCTGATTTATATGCGAAGCAAACATATCGCGTACAATGCGTTGCTTACAGAAAATCATCTCATGCATTTGACTATGTATGACCGCATTACAGGCGCATACAACGAAACTTATTTCCGCAAACTGTTAGAAGATCGTTGTAAAGACCACGAAAAAATTGCGCTCGTAGCCTTTAATATCCGCGGCTTCAAGTACATCAATGACACCTACGGTATCAAACGCGCGGATGATATGCTATGCGATATTAAGGGCGTTCTGGAGACCGGCATACACGAAGACGAGTTTTTTTGCAGGCCATCTGCGGATTTGTTCTATCTGGCGCTCAAGGAGCAAAGTGCAGATGCGCTGATTTCCCGCACAAATGCCATGTTTTCCAAAATTATCACAACCGTTACCGTTGCGTTGGACGGACATCCCCTATCGCTATATTCCGGGGCTGTTTTTGTTGCGGATTCTCCATCGCCCTATTGTGTTTCCCTTAACATCAGCTATATGATGATTGCTTTGGCGCATGCAAAGCAGGTGAACAATCAGCAAGTATATATCTTTGATGACACCCTGTATCGTGATGAGCAGTTGCGCTATTACATCGAAACACACATGCAATCCGCACTCTATCAGGAGGAGTACGAACTCTATTTGCAACCCCAAATGAACCTTCAGACAGGACGTATTGACCAGGCAGAAGCCTTGGTGCGTTGGCAACCCAAAGGGCACGGCATGATTTATCCTGATCAGTTCATTCCGCTTTTTGAGGAAAATGGATTCTGCATGCAACTGGATTTGTACATGGTTGAACAGGTTTGCCGGACATTGCGCAAATGGATAGATGCCGGATTATCCCCCGTCGTGATTGCCATCAACCAGACAAAATCACTGTTTGTCAAGGAGGATTATGCGGATCAACTCCTGTCCATTACGCAAAAGTACAATATCCCCCCACAGTATATCACTTTGGAAATCCTGGAGGGGCTCGCCTTTGAAAACATCGCAGCGTTGAACAATACGATCCAAAAGCTAAATGACGCAGGCTTCCATGTCTCCATGGATGATTTCGGCAGCGGCTATTCCTCCCTGAATACCCTTGGAAAGCTGAAAATTGACGAACTGAAGCTGGACAGACTGTTTCTATCCGATATCATGAGCGAGCGTAACAGCGCACAGCGCGAAGTGCTGGCTTCTATTCTTGCACTTGCGAAAAAGCTCGGTATGCGGACAGTTGTAGAAGGCGTGGAAACCAAGGAAAGCGAAAATATGATCCGCTCCATGAACTGTGATTACGGCCAAGGATACTATTACAGCGAGCCCATCCCCGTAGCAGAATTTCAGAAGAAGTTCTGCACAAAAAGTCACCCACACACCGCCCATTAGTAGGCCATATACTTCCATAAATCATAGAAAAAGGCGTACCGCATTCCAGCGGCACGCCTTTTTCTATGATTGCGCTACAACGTACATCTATGCTTTGATCGCGTTTTTTAACCATGTCATGCAGCGCTGCCGCTCTTTGGCCAGAATTGCATCTACCGTCGCATAGTCCAGTGGCTGCAAGCACTGCTCGATAAATTCGGGTGTCAAACTTTTCCCTACATGTGATGCTACATCGCCCCACTGCGTCAGTGTGGCAAAACGGTCGGTCACTGCATGCGCAATGGTCATAAATTTTTTATGGAAAAACAGAGAAAAGCAAGTGGCATGGAAAGAGTCTGTAATCACATACGCTGCATTGCGAATATAATAGAGCCAGTCCTCTACCGAAACATCATGCAAAAAATGATCAAATTGATATAAATGCCGGTAGTCGTCCCGCGTCTCCCAATTTCCCTGCGTGGTATGCAGCATCTTGATGCCGCCGAGTTTCCTTTGGATGGCTTGACAAACCTTTTTTGTTTGCTCATTGGGAAAAAGGAAATAGGTAAAGATGAACGGTTCTTCCTCGTGTGCAGTAGCTTGCAGGGCCAGCTTTTCATATTCATGCGGCTCCAGCAAAAAAACCGGGTCCAAAACAAAATCAGCCTGTACACCATAGCGTGATTTGCACAACTCTGCGCCGCCCTGCTCCCGCATTCCTATTCTATCAAAACGCTGATACAGTTCTTTGTATCCATCTGCGGGCGGCGCATTTTCGATATTGCCAAAAGATGCACCATACGCTACTTTCCTTACTGAATCTTTTGCAAAGTCCAATTGAAAATATTTCCCTGCGGATAAACTTCGTGCGAACCGTTTATTCCAAGTTTGGTCGGAACCAACCACAAGCGTAGTGCAAATGTCCGACAGCATGCCGAAAGCTCTCTGCGGCAGATAGTCAGAGCTGCGCACATAGTGCTTTTTGGCAAAAGCCGCAAACCGCCCTGTGGGGCGGGATATGCCATTATCAATCGCCAAAACACTTGTGATACCGGACACCGCACGATACAAAGCATAGTTCGTCAGCGCATTGCCATGATTCGGCCCCCAAAACAGAACCAGACCCACGTCAAAATGCAGTTTGCTGTACATCTTCTGTAAGGTCAGCATCAGTCGGTCCGGCGTTTTCTTCCACTGCGGAAAAAAGTAATCCCGAACAGTGGGCCGCGCAACACTATTTCGAAGGTTTGGATTGGCCGCTTCTAAAACCGGAATCGCTTCTTTACCAAATTGCGCACATTTTTCAAAATGTGGCAAAATAGATTCAAACAGTTGTTGTCCCTTTGCGCTGTTGACTGTCAAATAGGAAGTTCCCGCGCCGTCTTCGAAACCGGGCGCAAGCGACTGTATCCCCCAGAAGTCCGCCATGGTCAGATCACTGTATTTTTCCCCCTTAAATTCGCATTGATAGCAACTTTCTCGCAGAATCCAATTGTTTATAAAACAGGTATAGTAGCAATCCCATTGTTTGGGGATGTATGTAGTACCGTTCTTGAACCAAAGGCACAAATTACCAAACCATCCAATCGCAGATTTGTTTCTGAAATCCACCTGCGCCAGTTCCCCGTATTCCTGCGTGAATTCTTTCAGGCGCGATTCCAATACCAGCGGGGATGGCACGCCGTGGCATATGACATCCACTGTATATAAATTGTCATAAGATTTTTTGAGGAATGCCCGCAAACCTGCAATTTGACACGCGCAGCCGGTAAAAAGCACGGTCTTTCCCGATTCCAACAGCGCCAAGATTTGCGGATAAATCTCCCTTGTATCGCTCTGCGCATACTTAGAGGAACGCATAGCCTGCATATCCTTTTCCTGATTGCCTACAATATGCCGCACATGAAATTTTTCATCATACACGGCGCCGGACACATATCCCCCCTGAGACAAGATATGCTGCGCCAACAGCGTAAAAACACCACCCGATGAGGACTGCATCCGAATGGATTTCGATGCCTGTACGGCGTAGCATCGGGTCGGAATCGACGTTGTAGAAAAGGTGATTTGTGTGGGACAGACCTGCAAGCATAGCCCACAGTTGATGCAGCGCGCTGCATCAATCTTGGGGTAAAGAAATGTATGCCTCGTCTTGTCCACTATCTTTTGCCTGAAACGCTTTTGCGCAGTAGCAGCCAAACCGATGCATAGGCGGAAGCATCCAGAATGCATCCCCTTGGCGCATTTCTTCGGTATAACAGCGGCTGATAAACATCTCTTCCAGCCGTGCAAAGGTGCGGAGCAGTTGTTCCCCCTCAACCTCGCTATAAACCATCTCCTGTGCACCGGAGGTTTCATCCGCCCAATCAAAGCCTAAAACGGCAGACAAAGCCAACGACCGCGCCCAAGCAAGCTTCGGCCAACTGCTCAGATCTTCTGCGACAGCTTTGTGCAGCAGTGATGCGGCAGCCCCTTTTACACGCCTCAATCGGCTTGCCAGCGTATCCAATTCTTCAATTGTCACGGTTCTATCCGGCAAAGGATACTGCGCGCCATGTTCCAAGGCATGTGCAATGGCATAAATGGATACTTGATTCCAATTCTCTATTTCTGACAGCTGCTTTGTTAACGCATGTCCATCTGTCTCATGTAAAAGGGCGGCGGCATTACCGATTTCACATTTGCCTGCCATGGGGAGAAAGGCCGTATAGCTGTGACGGTAGCCTGCTTTTTCTTCTGCATTCCGTTTTTCAGGTGTAAAACAATGGGCGGCAAGTGTTTGGAAGGTTTTTAGCAGTTTTTTCGCTTCTGCGCTATTGGAAATCTTGTTCCAGAACGATAGCATGCGGTCGCCCATATCCAAGCCACTTTGGCAGTGCAGGTTCATGATGATGCTGAATGCCACTTTTTCTATACCCGTCTCCAGCGCATCGGCATCCAATGTGTCTATCAGCGCGGCGGCTTTTTCATATTGTTTTTCCTGAAAATATGCTTCTGCCAGATAGACACGCACCTGTGCTTCGCGGTTACTTGAAACCATAGACAAGGAACCGCCTACCATCGACTTCGGGTCGATTTGCTTGTTATGATACTCTGTTACAGCTTGTAAATACCCCTCACCGCAGCGGATTGCGTCTGCATACCTTTTTGCCTTGCTATATGTGAAAAATTGAAGATATGCCACATCAATGCGGATAAAGGGGGAGTTTGGGAACAGCTCCCTTGCCCGCTGGAAGCAGCTCTCCCGCTCTTCCGGCTCCTGCTTCATGGAGGCGCTGACCGCCGCGCGGTAAATCACCGGGCCGTAGCGCTCCCATCCGGGGAGTTTGTTCTCTACCCCCTCCACAGCGCGCTTGACGTACTCTTCAGCCCGCAGGCTGCTGTCGATGCACTGTATCAAAAGCAGCAAGTTATCCGGGTCCTGCTCCAATGCTTTTTCCAGCAAATCCATGTTGCGCTTCCGCTTTGCCTTGCCCTTTTCACCGCCAAAGCCGATATAGCCATCATGGTGCAGGATCGTCTGCCCGAACGGATACCCCAAACCGGCATTTTTCGACAGATGCTCGTGAATTGCGCCTTCAAACCGGATGCCCTGATCGTTACGGAACAGGCGGCAAGTGTAAAAGTCGCTGTAATCCCGCATAGCTTCCGTGCCGTAATTGCGGATGGTCAGATAAGCAGAACCATACCGGTTCCAGTTTTGCGGATTTTCCAGAAATTCCACCAATTCTGTGATGTTCTCATCCAGCCATTCATCGGCATCCAGCCACATGAACCACACACCCGTGCACCGGTCAAGTACCGCGTTGCGCGCTGCCGAGAAGTCATCAATCCACGGGAAATCGAAAAAAACATCCGCGTACTTCACGGCGATATCACGGCTGCCATCCTCCGAACCGGTGTCCGCCATCACCAGTTGGCATGGCAAGGTTTCCCGAAGCGTCTGCAACGATTTGACGCATCGTTCCAAACAGCGTATTTCATTCTTGAAAATGATGCCAACCGATAAAATTGTCTCTATCTTTTTCATACTTTTCTCCCCTCATCGCAGGCCAATATATTTCGCGTTTGATTATCTACTTTTTCTGAGATGCAGAGGAAAACCGCCATATCAGCGGGCGCCTTTCCTCTACATCCCAAAATAACAACGGGGTGGGCAAACGCCCACCCCGTTGTCGATTTTGTTTTTTTGATCCGTTCAGGCAACACCGGAACTGATCCTGTAATTTGCATTACTGGAGCAGTTGCAGTACACCCTGCGGCACCTGATTGGCTTGCGCCAGCATCGCCTGCGCGGACTGGATCAGGATGTTGTTCTTGGTGTACTCCATCATCTCGTCGGCAACGTCAGTGTCGCGGATGGAGGACTCTGCGTCCTGAATGTTCTCTTCCATGACGGAGAGGTTATTGATGGTGTGATCCAGACGGTTCTGGGTCGCGCCCAGCGTACCGCGAACGTCGGAGATGTAGTTGATCGCATCCTTGATGACGTCAACCGCAGCGGCAGCGCCGTCCTGCGTGGAGATATCCAGACCGGCAAGGCCGAGTGCCGCAGCATGGCAATCCTTGACGGAAACGGTCAGCTGGTTGAACTCCTCGCTGGTGTCGCCGATCTGAAGGGTCAGGCCGCCATCAACCGGCGTGTAGTCCTTGTCGTTGAAGACCAGCTTATAATTGGCACCCGTCTTATCGAGCGAATGTACCACGCCGTCCTTGCTCAGCGCGTCAGACAGGTTCTCCAGCGTTGCATTGGCATTCGCGCCAAGGCTGATGGCGATGTTGCCCTCGCCGACCGGCTTGGAGGTGTCGTCAGTAAACTCATAGGTCTTGCCGTTGACCGTGATGGTGTCGCCCGCCTTGAGGTTGTTGCCGTCCTTGAGTTCGAGCACCTTACCCTCGTTGGCGCCCGCCGTCTGGGTGACGGTCTGGTTCGCCGTCGTGTCGTCGAGCACAATGCCCTGGAACGCACCGGCGCCGTCGCCCGTGCCGCGCGCCGTAATGGTGATCTTACCAGCGCCGTCATCCGCAATGTCAAACAGCTTGACCAGGTCGGCATCGTCCTTGAGGGCGTTGTAGATCGCGGTCGCGTTGCCCGCAGCCGTACCAGCAGCAGGCGTATAGCTCAGCGTCTTGCTCTGCGCCTTGCCGTTTTCATCGACATAGTTGAAGGTGAAGGTCTGCGCAGTGGAATTGGTGGTGCCAGCGATGGTGATCTCGGTGACCTGCTTGGCGGCCTCCTGCTTGGTCAGCAGGACATCGTCCGAGCTGGCCGAAATCTGCGCGCCGCCCTGCTTTTCACTGATCTTGCTCATGTCGGTGAAAATCAGCTTGGACTTGTCGTTGTTACTTACGCTGACTTCATAGCCGTCCTTCTTGAGCTGGGCAACCAGGTTCTGCGTAGTACCCGCATCATCTGCACCAAGTACCACCGCAGTTGCGCCGGAGGTGGTGGGCTTATCACCCGACGCGGCCACAAATTCATAAACCGTGTCGCCGATCTTGATCGTATCGCCCGCCGCAACATTAGTACCGGTGCCATCGGTCTTGGTGTTGTCCAGATCGATCGCATAGCCTGCGGACTCAGCCTTGGTGGAAGTGACATCCTCGGCTGCCGTTGCCAGAGCAGCGATTGCGGTATCCTGATCGGCATCCGTAGCGAACTTAATGGAAACCAGATCGGCACCGCTGGCGGCATCCTTGGCCTGGATTTTAATGCCCGCCTCATTACTGCCAGTGCCCGCATCGGCAACACTGGTGATGTTAAACAGCTCCCGGAACTCGGCCAGATCTTCAAGTTCGCCCTTTACAACCGTAAGGCTCAGACCCGCTGTCGACCCACTCAAGGCACCGGCCAAAGCATCGCCGTCACCCGCTGTAACGCCATCTATCGCACCTTCGGCTAAAGTAATTGTCTTGGTCTCGCCGTTGGCGTTCTTGAAGGTGATCTCGAAGGCGTCGAAGGTAGCGTCATCATTCTGCAGCGATCCGTTAGTGCTGTCTACACTGAACACATGACCGGCAGCTTCCGCGTCCACACGGCCATGGTCGACATTACCGGCAGCAAGGGTGACCCCAATGTCCATCAACTGGGTCGCGGTGCTCTCGGTCGACGCCTCGGACAGCGAGCCGTCGAGCAGCTTGATGCCGTTGAAGTTCGCGGAATCCGCGATGCGGTCGATCTCATCCTGCAGCTGGGTGATTTCCTTCTGCAGCTGGATGCGGTCGGTTTCGTCATAGGTGCCGTTGGCGGACTGGTTTGCCAGCTCGACCATACGGTTGAGCATATCATGTACTTCGGTCAGCGCACCCTCAGCGGTCTGCACGAGGGAGATGCCGTCCTTCGCATTCTTCTGCGCCACATCCAGACCGGTGATCTGCGCGCGCATCTTCTCGGAAATCGCAAGACCCGCTGCATCGTCGCCCGCACGGTTGATCTTGTAGCCGGAAGACAGCTTCTCAAGGTTCTTGGACAGGGCAGAAGTGTTGTTCGAATAATTCCGGTAGGCGTTCATCGCCATAATGTTATGCTGGATTCTCATACTATTTCCTCCAAAAAATCTGTTTAGTGTGACAGGGCATTCCCTTGCCCCAGCACAGGTCGTGGAGCGCCACCCTGTTCCGGACATTCGGCCGAACTGCCCGCAACCGCTTAGCGCGTGGATAATATCCCATCCGGCCCGTCGGCCGGGTGAAAACGAAGTTTTTTCCCTCAAAAGGGTGCGTTTTGTTATGCTGAATACGCGTGGACTGCCCGCCTTGCGGGCTTCGGGCGCGCCACAGTGCGAAACTGCGGGTTGCCTTCTCTTTTTCCCACCTGCTTTGCCGGAAACGCTGACTGCGGCGGCGGATTGCGCTCCGCCGTCCCAATCAACGCTCCCAAACTTCCGCATATGGGCATACACCGGCGTCCCCACCGGTATTGATGTATCACAAAGGGTCAGGCGGAAATCCGCTGCCCCTCCGTACCGTAATATTGCGCCAAGCCCTGATCGCGCAGGTTCTCGGCGGCATTGCGGCCACGGTCATGCACCGCGCCGCAGGCCGGACAGCGCCAGCGTTTGGCGTCCGGCGCGAGCGCATCATGCACTGCGCCGCAGCGGTTGCAAGCTTTGGCCGAGGGGAAATATTTATCCACCACGATGTAGGGCTTGCCCTGCTGTTCCAGCTTGTATTGCAGGCAGATGCGGAACTTACCGTAACCAGCGTCCAGCACGTTACCCAGCTTGATTGTCCGCGCCATCGCCGCCAGATCGGTTTCCTTCACGCACACGGCATCCCAGACGTTGGCTATCCGTCTGCTCTCCTTATGCACAAAGTCCTTCCGTTGGTTAGCAATATGCTCATGTAAGCGCTGGATTTTTCGTAACTGCTGTTCGTAGTTGTGCGAACCGCGCTGCATCCGGCATAGCTTCTGCTGCATGGCGGACAGTTTCTTTTGTGACTGCGCCAGCCAGTGCGGCGGGTCAGGGGTGTGTCCGTTGCTGTCGACGTAAAAGTGCGACAGCGAATAGTTCAGCCCCAACGTGGTTTTAGGCGTCGGCTGCACCGGTGCGACCGGTTTAGCGGCATACGCAAACATCAGCGAGCAGAAATACTTGCCGGACGGCGTTTTTGTCACCGTGGCGGTTTTCAGCATCCACCAGTGCAGGGGCTTGCGGTATAATCTGGCCTTGACAACCCCGACCTTGGGCAACCGGATGCCATTTTCGGTCAGATAGATGTTGGAACCCTTGCCTGCGGCGTAATATTGGCAGTAAACCGTGTAGCTATTTTTTGACCGCTTCTTTGTCTTAAAGGTAGGGTGCCGGTACGCGGATGGATTATCGAAAAAATGCTGGAACGCCATGCGCAGGTTTTGATGTACGGTCGCCAGCGCCCCGCTGTCGACTTCTTTCAAAAACGGCGCGCCTGCCTTGTATTTGGCGGGCGTCGGAATAAAGTGCACATTGGTTTCGTTGTAAAATCGTTCCTCATCCGCGAGCATCTGGTTCCATAGGTAGCGGCAGCAGCCAAAGGTCTTTTCGAACAGTTCGGCCTGCGCGGGCGTGGGGTCGAGCCGCACCTTGATGGTCGTATTCCGAACCGACTTATCGTCCGGTTTTCTTGCCATTTCCCGCTGCACCCCCTGTTCTGTACTCTCTTGGGATGCATATACAGTACCGGCAGCAATGTCGACCTGTGTCGAATTTGTTCCAAAAAGTATACCTTTTGTCACAAAATGGAGATGGCAGGAATTTTGAAAAAAGGGCTTAAGTTTTCCATCCTTGCGCCGAAAAAGTGATTAGATGCATAAAAAATCAGTCCAGCTGCCCTGTTCCAAAAGGTATACCTTTTAGAACAGGGCTTGTTTAGACCACCTTTCTGGGCATAAAAAAAGCTCGTCTTATCAAAAAGACGAGCCTTTTTCTCCAAAAAATTTAATTTTGCACATCAGGCTTGCGCTATATCCTAAAACATTTCAATAACATTGTTTGGGAATAAAACCAAATCCATCTATACAGCAATGCACGGTTGTGGTAAGATAAACGTTAGTTTGTGCCATCTGCACAGCCATAGGCCCCATTTTTTAGGAAGGATGGCGTACAAAGCGAAGTGCGCCTGTATCAAATTACCGCTATGGAACAATCTCACTCAACCGCCCGCTTGCTGGAACAACATACGGTGCGGCATCTGGTGCTGCGTCTGGGCATTCCCGCGATGTTCGGCCAGTTTTTCAACATTCTATACAGCATTGTCGATCGCATTTTTGTCGGCCGCATTCCGGAAACCGGAGACGTCGCGTTAGCTGCAATCGGTATATGTGCGCCTATGCTGACTGCGGTCACCGCTTTTGCCTATATGGTTGGCATCGGCGGCGCCTCCGCCATGAGTATCAGTCTGGGCCAAAAGGATGAAAAACGCGCCCGCGCCATCCTCGGCAACGCACTACTGCTTTTGCTCGGTATTTCAGCCGTGGTGACTGTGTTGCTGCTGTTATTCCGGCGACCGGTGCTCTATTTGCTCGGGTGCAGTGATGCAATGTACCCTTATGCCCAAAGCTATTTCACCATCTACCTGTGCGGCACGGTTGCATCACTGTGCAGCGTGGGACTAAACCAGTTTTTACTCGCGCAAGGTTTTGCCAAACAGGGCATGATCTCGGTCGTGATTGGTGCAGGTGCCAACCTTATCCTCGATCCCCTGCTGATTTTTGGACTGGACATGGGCGTGGCGGGCGCTGCCGTTGCTACCGTCACAGCGCAAGCCTGCATGGCAATCTATGTGATTTTCCAGCTGCGCCGCCGCAATATGCCGGTGCGGCTGAGCCTGCACCGGTTACAGGGTGCGCTGTGCCGCCGCATTGTCACCATCGGCTCCATGTCCTTTTTGATCACGATTTTGGACAACCTCATCATTATCCTGCTCAATATTGTGCTGCGCAAATATGGTGGCGCGGTGCAGGGTGATCGCCTCATCACCTGCGCAACCGTTGTGCAAAGCTTCCTGACCATTGTATTCTGCCCCGCGCAGGGCATCACCTCGGGCTGTGGCACGATTTTCAGCTACCATTACGGCGCACGCAATTTCCCCAAGATACGGCAGGCATTCGCCTATATGTTTGCGCTTTGCGCCTTATATATCGGCCTGATGCAACTGAGTGTACAGCTGTTTCCGCAGGTTTTCGCGGGTCTGTTCTTGCAGGACGGCAGCCTACATACGATGGCTGCAAGCGCATTGCGGCTATATACCTTTGCGCTGATTGGCGTGGCCGTGCAATATGCACTGGTCGACGGTTTGACCGCAATGGGGCTGGTGCGCTATGCCCTTCCGCTATCCGTATTCCGCAAGCTGGTCTATCTCGCCTGCATTTTTGTGCTGCCACATCTGCTGGATATCCAATATGTATTTCTGGCCGGCACCATTTCGGATGCAATCGGCGCATCGTTTAGTCTATTGCTGTTCTTCTCGTACATCCTTCCACGGCTGCGATATATGGACAGTGGAAGTTAACGGGCTCGAACCGCTGACTCTCTGCTTGTAAAGTATCAATATTATTTGGCTTTATGCATAATAAATATATCTAATCCTTAGTTGTAAACCTTATACTGCATAATCCGCATTGCGTTGAAAGGTTGGTTCAACCATGAAAAAACTGCGTAACGGACTCTACGCAGTTCTTAACTCGACCAGTTCAGATTCTTCCGATTATCGTATTGCAAAGCATCTTATCAGTAACGTTATTTTGATTCAACAAACCGAATCGCCCCTATTTAGTTCTTATCACAAACAATCTGTCGGTATCATGTCCCCAGGTTTATCACAACAGTGATAAACCCGGCGATGCCAATCAATCCATAGACAATCTTTTTCATTCTTGAAGCGTCAATACGCTCCACGATCTTGCCGCCAATCCAGGAGCCAAGCAATAAAGCAACCGCCGCCAGTAATAACAAGGGAATCAGGTTGCCTGTGAGTTGTCCCTTCTAGATACGCATGACGGTACCGTACAGACTGGTCACGAGGAAAAAAGATTGAATGGTGCCCAGATATTCGCGCTTATCGGATATGGTCGCCATGAAATACACCACCATTGTCGGGCCGCCGATGCCAAAAAAGGCATCTACTACCGCGCTGAGCAGCGCGCAAACCATTGCTGAGCGAACGCCTTGACGGATGTAGATACGATCTGAACCGTAAAGAAGGAAAACCGATAGCAGGATTAGGAAAACGCCCAGCACAGGCTTGAGGCGGTCGATATTTATGGAGATGGCGCACTGCAACGCTATAAAATAAATCGGGAAATAAAATGCTATCGGTAGTAGGCACTGTTTCAGATTCACATGCTGGCGATATCTCAGCACGATGGACAAGCACAGCACGGTGCATAGGAACTGGCTCATGGCGGATGATTGCGTAATGCTAAACCAAAGCGGATAAAACAGCATAAGCAAGACTCCTGCGCCAAATCCCGTGACACCCTGTACCACCCCTGCGAATAGCGCTGGCAGCGGGATCAAAACAGATAACATGATGATAACACCCTCTCAAAACAAATCAAAGTAAGCACTCCGCAAAGGACTTCTGCGGAGTGCTTCTTTGTATTACTTCAGGAGCCGACGGTCAATACACAATCCATCGCGGATACGGCGCCGTCTTTTTCCATATTCACCGACTTGTAGTTATCGGTATTGGTAACGATCACCACGGTGATAGTCGGGTGTCCGGCTTTTTCGATCGCCTTGGCATCAAAGGTGAGTAGCAACTGACCGCGCGTTACCTGATCTCCTTCAGCACAATGCAGCGTGAAGCCCGTCCCGTTCATGTCGACCGTATCAATACCCACATGGATCAACACCTCTACTCCGTCGTTGGAGCATAGGCCAACCGCATGTTTGGACTCCATGGTCTGGATGACCGTGCCGTCAAACGGAGCATATACATGCGGATCGCTTGGTTCGATGGCAAAGCCTTTGCCCAGAATACCTGCTGCAAACGTCGGGTCAGGTACCTGCTCGAGCGGTACAATATTGCCGGTAAGCGGTGCATATAGGGTGTTGGGTTCTGCCGGCAACTGGGGCTGTACGCCGGCAGCATCAGAAGTCTTTTGTGTAGATGCCTTCTTTTCGCCACTCAAAAGATAGGCGGCAACGAGCGAAATGGCAAAGGCAATGCAGACCGTGCCGATTGCGATAAAGATATTGTTAGGGTCTTCGCCAATAAAGGTTGGCAGTGCAGGCACACCGGGTGTGGCCAGCGCATAACGCTTCAGGTGGAACACACCGGCAAATAAACCGCCGCATACGCCACCCAGCACGACCGCGGGGATAATCTGCTTGTATTTGACAATGATGCCATAGACAGCAGGCTCCGTTACACCGCAGAAAGCCGTAAAGCCGGTGGAAAACGCCAGTTCCTTTGCTTTGGTATCGCGGGTGCGCAGTGCAAAGCCGATCGTTGCGCCGGAGCAAGCCAGCACAGCAGCCAGAAATCCGGGGCCGCAAACTGTTTCATAGCCCATTTCAGCCAACTGGATGGTTTGCAGCGGCGGAAAAATCGCCAAATGCATGCCGAAGAATACGAGAAACGGCTGAATAGCGCCAACAATAGTGGGAACCAATACAGGTACTTTGGAATCCAGAAACCCGATTACGCCGGACAGAACGCCGCCAATGTAAGCGCCAAGCGGGGCGAGTACAATGAGGGAAACCAACGATGTTACTGCCATAGTAATGAGGGGCTTGAGAATCGCTTTGACCATATTGGGAGAAACCTTTTCGGCAAAGCGTTCAACATAAGACATGAACAGGACGGTCAAAATCGTCGGTAAAATAGAGGAACCATAGGAGAACAGCTTGACCGGGATGCCGAAGAAATGTACAGGGTCACCAGCTGCCACCAGTGCGCTCCAGTTGGGGTGAATCAGCACGCCACCGATCATCGCGGCTAAGTAAGGGTTGCAGCCGAACTTTTTGGCCGAGGAGAATGCCAATACAACCGGAAAGAAATAGAAGCCAGAATCCGCAATGAAATTCAGGATGTAGTATTCCTGCGAGGTATTGGGCAGGCCAAACACAACGAGAATTGTCAGAATGGCCTTAATCATACCAGCGCCGGTAATCAGCGGGATGACCGGTGCAAAGATACCGGAAATGATATCCAGCAATTTGGCGCTCAGTTTCTGCTTTTCCTCTTCCGCAGGCGCTGCCGTCGCAGCATTGCCCTGCAATTCACCGGTCAGTTTGGTGACTTCCTTAAAGACTTCTCCAACGCTGGGGCCAATGATGACCTGTGTCTGTGCGCCTACGACTTTTACGCCCATAACGCCATCCAGTTGTTCAATCTCTTGCAGTTGTGCCTTGTTCTGATCTGCCAGCTGGAACCGCAAGCGGGTCATACAGTGTAGCACATTTTGAATATTTTCCTTGCCGCCCACTAAGGGAATCAGATCTGCGGCCAATTTCTGTACATCCATGTCCGTCCCTCCTGTCAATCGTGATTGCTCAGATCCTCGCCATTGCTGGCAATGACCTTTTTGTACCAATAAAAGCTCTTTTTGCGTGTGCGCGCCAGCGTGCCGTTGCCCTCGTCGTCCTTATCGACATATACAAAGCCATAACGCTTTTTCATCTCGCTGGTGCCGGCACTGACCAGATCGATCGGCCCCCACGGTGTATAGCCCATCAGATCAACGTGATCGATCTCCACAGCGTCCTTCATCGCCTGAATGTGGGAGGCCAGATAAGCAATGCGGTAATCGTCTACGATGGAGCCGTCGGGCTGTACTGTGTCGATTGTTCCCATGCCATTTTCGACGATAAACAGCGGAATCTGATAGCGGTCGTAAAACTCGTTGAGTGCCATCCGCAGGCCGATCGGGTCGATCTGCCAGCCCCACTCGGTCGCTTTGAGATAGGGATTCTTGCCGCCCCAAGTCATATTGCCGCCGGTAAATTCGGTTACATGAACGCCGATCGTGCGCGAGCAGTAGTAGCTGAAACCAATGTAGTCTACCACGCCCTCGCGCAGCAATTCCATGTCGCCCGGTTCAGTCGTAAAGTGACCGCCAATCGCTTGCTGGTACGCCGTGCAGGTATTGGTGTAGCGGCCGCGCGCATACACATCAGCGTAATAATAGGTCGGCAGCATCGCGTTGCGCGCTTCCACCTGATCGAGCGGATCGCAGGTGTCCGGATAGGTAGTCGGATGCATCAGCATGCAGCCGATCTTGGCTTCGGGGTCGATGCGGTGGCATTCCTTGACTGCCAATGCGCTGGCCACCAGCAGATGGTGGGTCACTTGCAATTTGACATCGGCCTCGTTTTCGTCCGGTCGATACACAATGCCCGCCTGCAGATACGGGCGCGTAAGGCCGAGCGTGCAATTGACCTCGTTGAAGGTCATCCAGTACTTGACCTTACCCTTGTATCGCTCAAACAGCGTCACACAATAGCGGTGGAAGAACTCTACCAGCTTGCGGTTGCGCCAGCTGTCATACTCTTGCACCAATGTTAACGGCATCTCATAATGGCTAATGGTTACAACCGGTTCGATTCCGTACTTTAATAGCTCATCAATCACCTTGTCGTAAAACTGCAACCCTGCCTCATTGGGTTCGGTCTCATCTCCGCGTGGGAAAATACGTGTCCATGCAATGCTGAAACGGAAGCACTTGAATCGCATCTCGGCCAGAAGGGCAATGTCTTCCTTGTAACGGTGGTAAAAGTCTACCGCCTCGTGGCTCGGATAGTATTCGCCCTCGATCACTCTGTCGTGGATCACACGCTGTACCTTGGCACTGCCACCCTTATATACATCGTCGATCGAAAGCCCTTTACCGCCCTCCCGGTAGGCTCCTTCAAACTGATTCGCAGCGGTAGCACCGCCCCATAAAAAATCAGGTTTAAACATCGTCTTTTCCCTTCCTTTCCGCTTTCCCTTCCGTGTTTTGTTGTGTCTGTTATAGCACAGCAGAAAACGCTGCGCAATAGAACTTCCTTATGTTGGTACAGCGTTTTGTTTTCCGGTTTTCCAGCACCGAAAAGACTGTAACAACCGTTTCAAACGTTCGTCATTCTGCCTTGAAAACGAGCACAGAATTCGTTACAATTAAAAAGGAAGGGGGATACCATCCATGTTGCTGAACCAGAAAATGAAGGAAATGCACCTGCCGCACGCAGAGGCTGGTGTAGTTCAATATCTGCTTGCGCAGGGCAGCGCCGTGCGCGGGCTGTCTACCCGGCGAATCGCCTCTGAGTGTTACACTACGCCGCCGACGCTGGTGCGGCTGGGACAGCGGTTAGGCTTCGAAGGCTGGGCCGACTTTATAGATGCCTTTCTGGACGAGCAGGATTATGTGGAGCGGCATTTCCAGCAAATCGATGCTAACCGTCCTTTTTCCCCCGGAAGCAGTCCGGCCACAATCGCCAATAAAATCGCAACGCTCCAGCAGGAGAGCATCCAGGATACCATCGCCCTGCTGGACTATCACATGCTGCAAAAAGCGGTAAACTGTCTTCTCCGCACGCGTAACGTCTATCTCGTAGGCGTGAGTATATCGCTTGATTGCACCTATCAATTCAAGCATCAAATGCAGCGTCTTGGGAAAAACGTAATTCTGGAAGCAAATCAGGGGGAGTTGTTATGTACGCTGATGGCTGCCACACCGGACGACTGTGCGATTGTTGTGTCTTATTCGGGTACGACCCAGCGTATCGTGGATGCCATGCGCATTTTGTACGAGGAGGGAGTGCCCATCATTCTGCTTACCGGATTGGGGCAGAATCCAATCATTGAAAAGGCAGAATGTGTGCTGACATGACCACGCGCGAGCGCTTGTACTCCAAAATCGGGAATTTCACAACCGAGGTCTCAACCCATTTGCTTCTGGATATCCTGTATTCCTGTTATTTTGCTGCGGATTATGAAAAAAATTGGGATCGCCGCATTCGAACAGCGCATCAGGCCGAGTTATATCGCCTGTCCGACAATGAGATCATGATGGAATGAAAGAACGCACCCCTCAAAAGCGATGAATCAGGGAAAAACGAATAGATTTAAATCACACTGACCGAATACTCTGCTACAGTGGGCAAGTAAAGCTGCGTGGCCAGAGTGTAATACTATTTTCGTTTATATTTATATTAAACGGAACTTGTTATTTTCTAATAAGCAAATGAGTGCATCACAAACAACCTTTAGCGTTTTAGCGCTTATGAGTTGATCTTCTGCGTGCATCACTATACAGAAGCAGCGCAAGTGCCTGCACATTGTCCTTTGTCCGTCCCATATGTCCGCAGCAGCCGCACGATCTTTGTCGTAC
>OEQS01000043.1_pt1 | contig 23415 bp, 24 predicted proteins | sample 1539731 | NCBI WGS metagenome assembly OEQS01 (sample SAMEA3891890, study PRJEB23780) | metagenome | biome: terrestrial biome; feature: animal house; material: Caecal content | place: Italy | collected 2015-05-05 | reverse complement strand
ACGACCTGCTGACCAAGCTGGCCGCCGCCATTCAGGGCTGATTGCTCAAAAGACCCGCCACCCGGCGGGTCTTTTTTTGCCGATTCAAGTGGTGCGCAGGCCCACGCTGATCCCCAGCGCCTGATCCACCTTCTGCTGGGCCTCCGGCGGCAGGCTGCCGGTCTTTTCCCGCAGGCGGCGCTTATCCAGCGTGCGGATCTGCTCCAGCAGGACAATGCTGTCCCGCGTCAGGCCGCAGGTGGAAGCCGGAAGCTGGATATGGGTGGGCAGGCGGGTCTTGTCCTGCTTGGAGGTGATGGCCGCCGCGATCACCGTGGGGCTGTGGCGGTTGCCCGTGTCGTTCTGGACTATCAGCACAGGGCGCATGCCGCCCTGCTCGCTGCCGACCACCGGGCTGAGATCGGCATAGAAGATATCTCCCCGTTTGATACTGCTGTCCACGTTGGTTCACACTCCGATGAAATAGATTTGCGGTTTGTCCGCAAACCTATTTTCCCCACGGTGCGCAAAAATATAACAGCCATTCGGGTTTTCACGCCCGCGCGGATGGGAATTTCTTCCCGTCTCATCCTATGCGGCAGACGGTACGGGTGTCAACCCTGGTAGAAGCGCGGTACGCGGCTGCTGGCGGCACAAATCACCTCATAGGAGATCGTGCCTGCGGCGGCGGCTACATCCTCGGCTGTCCAGACCGCCGGGCCGAACACCGTGACCTCGTCGCCGCGGCGCACTTCTACCCCATCGGGCACGCGCGCCATACACATATCCATGCAGATGCGGCCGAGCACCGGTGCTTTCTCCCCGCCCAGAACGACGTGCGCCTTGCCCGAACCAGTGCGCAGATACCCATCCGCGTAACCGATCGACACGACTGCCACACGGGTCGGCTTGTCCGTTTCATAAGTGCGGCCATAGCTGACCGTCGTATGCGCCGGAATATCGCGCACCTGCACGACGCGCGCCTTGACCGTCATCGCCGGACGCAAGTCAAGCATAGGCGGAACCGAAGCGTCCGGTCGGTAGCCATACAGGATAATACCTGCGCGCGTCATGGTGCAGTGCATCTGCTCGTAATGCTGGATCGCGCCGCTGTTGGCGCAATGCCGCAGCGGTAGGTCAACGCCGCGCGCGGTCAGGTCGTTGCACACATCGGCAAAACGCTGGTATTGCAACGCAGTATGGTCTTTGCCCTCCGGCACATCAGCGACCGCAAAATGGGTAAAAATCCCCTCGCTGCGCAAACCCGGCAGCGCGGCGCAGGCCGCGATCTGATCGACCGTCTGCTCCCGCTCCCATGCCGGAAAGCCGAGACGGGTCATACCGGTGTCCAGCTTGTAATGAACGGTCAGCGTCTCGCCTGTCCGCACGGCGGCGTCGCTCAGCAGGCGGGCAGTCTCCACATCGTACACCGGCGCGGTGATATGCTCACGCGCGATGGTGTCCATGTCGGCTCCATCCACATAGCCCAAAATCAAAATCGGCTTGGTGATGCCGTGTTCACGCAGCTCTACCGCCTCCGGCACGGTAGCAGCGGCAAAATACGGCGCGCCCAATGCCTGCAAGCGCTGGGCGACCGGCACAGCGCCGTGGCCATAGGCATCCGCCTTGACCACGCACAGCACCGGCGCTTTGGCCTGCGCACAGATCACGCGATAATTGTGTTCGATCGCGCCCAAGTCGACCTCGGCCCAGGCGCGGTGTTTGCTCGGCTTCATATCATGATTCATCCCCAGATTTATGTTTGCCGGTAATCGGTCACAAGAAGTTGCAGCACACGCGTGCCGTCCGCATAGAACTCCGCGCACACCGGCTGCAAGCTATCCTCCGTGAGCCAAACCTGCTTTTCGACTTTGCCATCCGCATCCTGCTGTTCGTACCGCAGCACCAGCAGCGACGCACCGTCCGCACGTTCCGTCCACAGCTGCACCGGCTCTGCCGTGCGCAGGTCGTTCATCAGACAGAACAGCGCGTCCGCAGGCGTCAGCCCGGTACGCTGCGGCATCGCGTCATCGAGCGCAAGGCCGTCGTACTGCAAGGTGAACGAGGCGTTATCCGTGCCAGCGATCGTGCCGCCGATACCGGCAAGGCTTTCGGGCGCGGTGATGGTAAATGTGTCGTTATCTTCCCTATTATAAACGTAATCGACTTGATATTCCAGTACCGATTGCCCAAGATCGGACAAAATTTTGAGTTCCGCCTCAAATCCGGCAAGCGTTTCAAAATGTTCGCGCACTGTCTGCCCGTCTGCCGGTGCGCTGCCACAGCCGGACAGCGCCAGCAGCATCATAAAAATGCAAAGAATCCGTTTCAGGTCACCACTCCCTTGTGTTATACCGATGGAGCAGCCGGGGCAGCTCGCAAAGCATATCGCCCGGTGTCATACCATATTCGCTCAGGCGGTTGGCCGCCCCGTCACCCGCCCGGCCGTGCAGCCACGCCGCCGCACAGGCTGCGTGCGCCGGATCGATCCCCTGTCCGCACAGCGACACCAACATGCCTGCCAGCACATCGCCGCTGCCGCCCTTCGCCATGCCGGGATTGCCGGAATGGTTGCGATACGCTGTGCCATCCGGCGTAAAAATGCGCGTGCGATGCCCTTTATAAAGCAGAATACAGCGGTTTTCACACGCAAAGCCCATCAGGTCTGCATCATCCGGCTGCCGGATACCGCTGAGCCGTCCGAACTCCGCCGCATGCGGGGTCAGCACGACCGGCCGCGTCGCCTGCCGCAATACATCTTTATGCGCGGCAAGCGCATTTATGCCGTCTGCATCCAACACGACCGGACAGCGCGCATTTTCTACCAATGCACAAACGATCTCGCTGACCTCGTCCGACCGCCCCAACCCGCAGCCTACAAGCAATGCATCCGCGCGTTCGGCAAGCGCCAGTAGCGCAGGCAGTGCTTCGCGCGACAGCAGGCCGTCCTCGCCGCACGGCATCGGCCGCACAACCGGCTCGTTCAGCTTGACCGCCAGCACCGGCCACGCCTTCTCAGGCGTGGCAAGCGTCACCACACCGCTGCCCATGCGCACCGCGCCCTGTGCGGCAAAATATGCCGCGCCTGTGTAACCGGCCGAACCGCAAACGCACAGCACACGGCCAAATGCGTTTTTGTCCGCATCCGGCGCGCGGCGCGGCAGGATACTGTCGACAAATTCCTGATTGATCTCTATAAAAGATGGAACTCCCATGATTCCAGCCATATTCTATCCCTCCGTCGTGAAATTGTTGCCTGCTATCAGCATAGCACCGCGCAGGATGCCGGTCAAGGCGACGCCATTGTTTCCGTGTCCCGCCCGCGCGCCATCGCATAGGCTGAAACGAGGAGGTGATACTTTGCCCATCCGTATTTTCATTGACCCGGGACACAACCCGACCGGCCCGAACACCGGCGCGGAAGGAAACGGCCTGCGCGAGCAGGATGTCAACTTCGAGGTCAGCATGTACCTTGCCGACTTGCTGCGCGCCGACCCGCGCTTTGCCGTGCGGCTGAGCCGCAATACCCCGACCGAAATCCTCGGCACGAGCAACGCGACCAGCCTTGCCATGCGCGTCAACATGGCCAACAGCTGGCCTGCGGATTACTTCATCAGTATCCACTGCAATTCCAACGTCAACCCCGCCATCAACGGCACCGAGGTTTACGTCTATCAGCAGAACACCCAGCCCTATTGGCTGGCGCAACATGTGCTGCGAGGCATTGTCAACCGTGTCGGCACCAAGGACAACGGCGTGCGGCTCAACCCCAGCCTTTTTGTACTGCGCCGCACCCGTATGCCCGCCATTCTTGTTGAACTGGCCTATCTGAGCAACGAAGCCGATGCCCAAAAGCTCAAGGATGACCCCTACGGCTTCGCACAGGGCATTTATAACGGGCTACTGAGCTACTTCGGCTTCGAGCCGCTGTAACACCCGGAAACAGCCCCCATTTCCGCATACGATACGCAGGCAGAGCGTCCAGCGCCCTGCCTGCGTTTTTGCGCTGCCCATGCCGCACCGAACGTATTTTTTCCGGACAGGCCCGCTCCCGCCCCTATATTTTGCGTATTCATCGCGCAAAACAGCAAAATCCTGTTGCGCAAACGGACAAAACGCGGTACAATGATAGGCAGAAAGGTGGTGCCCCATTCCATGGCATTCACAGGCTTTCATGCTGCGGGCATCGACCTGTTGCAGCTAAACCGCCTGCAAAACAGCAAGGAATTTTACGACAAACACAAAAACGAGATCAAGCGGCTGGTCGTCCAGCCGTTCCATGAGTTGATCGCGCAGATGACGCCTGCTATGCTCGAGATCGACCCGCAATTCGTGGTCGTCCCGTCGCACATGGTGTCGCGTGTGCGGCGCGATACGCGCTATACCAAAGACAAAACGCTCTACCGCGCGAATATGTGGATGTTTTTCCGCCGGCCGCGGCAGGAGCGCGAATCGGTACCCTGTTATTATTTCGAGATCCACCCGGAGTTCTGGGGTTTTGGCTGCTGGGGCGCATGGGGCCGCGGCGAAATGGAAGCGTTGCGCGAAATGGTTCTGCATGAAGACCAGTTATTCCTCGCGGCGCGCGAGGCGGTAGCCGCCTGCCCGCAGATGCATCTGGACGGCGAATTATACAAGCGCCCTAAATTCCCGGATGCCAACCCGGCCTATCAGGACTGGCTCAACCGCAAGGAAATCGGCGTCGACTTCCGCGAAAGCGGGGATTTCTCCCCCGTGCTTGACGGCTCATTCGCCGGGCCAATGCTGGAAACCATGCAGCGGCTCGCGCCGTTTTACCGGTTCCTGTTAGCCGCAAAAGAGCGCGCAGACGCCGCGCGGCGGGAGGCGGTTCAATGAGATACATCGCACTGGATTTTGAAACCGGCAATGCCTCGCGCCTGAGCGCGTGCGCGTTGGGTGTCGGTATTTTCGAGGACCAGACACCAGCCGGTGAACTGGTAACGCTCATCAAGCCGCCCGCACAGGTGGGTAAGTTCCACTGGGGCAACGTGCGCGTCAACCATATCAAGGAGTCCATGGTCGTGGACGCACCCACGTTCGACATCGTCTGGCGTGAGCTAGCCGACCGGGTTGATGGCAGCGTACTGGTTTGTCACAACGCCATGTTTGACACCGCCGTGCTGTGCGCATGCCTTGCGCACTACCACCTGCCGGTGCCGGATTGCCGGTATGTATGCACCGTCAAGGTAGCGCAGCGGGTATGGCCGCAGCTGGTAAATCATAAGCTGGATACGGTTGCCGACGCGCTCGGCATCGCGCTTAACCACCACGAGGCGGGCTCAGATGCCCGCGCCGCCGGCCTGATCTTGCAGGCCGCGCTGCGCGAAACCGGCTGCGCAGATGTGGATGCGCTCGCGCACCGCATCGGCATGCGGCTGGGCCGCATATCCTGCATGGGTACCGTACCGTGCAGCATCGCCAAGGAACCCCGGGGCGGAACAGCCGCCCGTTGACCTGACCGCAAGCAAATAAAGGAGAGTGCAAAGCTATGAAAAACTATCTGGAAAACATCGACCGCGAGGCCCTGCGCGCACGCGCGGAGCAAATGCTGCGTTATGCAGATGATGCGCGCTGCCAGGCTGGCCGCTGGACTGAGTACGCGGTTTCTCGCGCACAGGGCTTCTCTGTGCTGGATTTCGCCGTATTTAAGGTCTGCCTGCTTTCGCTCGGCATGTGGCTGGGTGCTTGCTTTGCCCGCGCATTCAAGAAGTTCCGCGGCGTGCTGTTTGTGGCGTTTGCGGCCAGCTGGATGTACCTGTTCTGGCGCGTCTTTTTTGATAGCGACGACGAATAAGCACTGAAATACCGGACGCCGGGTGATTCCCCGGCGGGAGAGGAGTATGTCCGTGGAGGACCCTACCCAGCAAAATAAATCTGCCTTTCAAAGGCATCCGCATTATTTCCAGTGGGGTTTGACCGCTTTCTGCGTCATTGTATCCAGCGCCGTGGTCGTGTTCCTGCTGCAATGGCTGCCCGGGATCTGGACGATGTTCCGCAACCTACTGGGCATCCTCAGCCCTTTTATCTATGGGTTTGTCATGGCCTACCTGCTGATGCCCATCTTCAATGGATTGTATAAACGCATTCAGCCCCGCCTGTCGCAGCGGTTGAAAAACGGCACGCGGATTGCCAAAGGGCTTTGCAGCATCCTTACCCTGTCGATCGGTATTGCGATTGTCGGCATCCTGCTGTGGATGGTACTGCCGCAGCTGGTCGTCAGCGTCTTTTCCCTGCTCGAATCCATGGACGATTACCTCAATGAGATCTCCAGCTGGGTGGCGGCGCTTTTGCAGGACAATCCGGTGATCGAACGCAACTTCCTGCAAATCTACGGCGAGTTTTCCCAGCAGATCGTCGACTGGGTGCAGAATATTGCTCTGCCGCAGTTGGTTGAACTGATGACAGGCGTCGTGACCACGGTTTCCGTGCTGTTCGATATCCTGATCGGCATCATCATCGCGCTCTATATCCTCAACAGCAAAGACACGTTCTGCGCGCAGGCGAAAAAAATGACATACAGCCTGTTTTCCATCGACCGCGCCAACCGCATTATGGGGCGTGTCGCTTATGTCCACCGCGTGTTTGGCGGCTTCATCACGGGCAAGCTGATCGACTCTCTCATCATCGGCCTGCTTTGTTTTATCGGCTTGCGCCTGTTCATCGGCTTCGGCCTGATGACAATGGACCAATCGTTTGCGCTGCTGATTTCCGTCATCATCGGCGTGACCAATATCATCCCCTTTTTCGGGCCATTTATCGGCGCAATCCCCAGCACCATCCTGATCATGGTCATCAGCCCGGTGCAGGCGGTATATTTTGTGCTGTTTATCCTTGCCCTGCAACAGTTTGACGGCAACATCCTCGGCCCCAAGATTCTGGGCAACTCGACCGGTCTGTCGAGCTTCTGGGTTATGTTTGCCATCCTGCTGTTCGGCGGAGTGTTCGGCTTTGTCGGCATGGCTGTCGGTGTGCCGTTGTTTGCAGTGCTATACAATGCAGTCACCGAAATCATTTGCAGCCTGTTGCAAAAGCGCGGCTTATCGGTTGATACCAACGATTATCGTGGCCCGAAACGGCTCGATCCGGCTACCGGCGAATTTGTTGAAGTAAAGGAAGACCGTCCTCCCGTCTCGGCAAAGGAGCGCCGCCGTGCAGCGGAAAAGGCGCGCGAAGCGCAGAAACAACAAAAAGAACAAAGCAAGAAGGGCTGACCTGCGGGTCAGCCCTTCTTTTATGTGGCGGCATTCGACAGCATTGCGTCCAGTGTGTCGATCAGCACTTGCGCATCATGCAAGCGATAATTCCATGGCGTGCTTTCATAGACAAAGCTGTTCTTGCCCAGAACAAAATGCAGCGGTTTTCCATCGTAACGTCCGTCGATCTCGTACTGAACAGTATCGAGCGAATAGCTTGATTGATAAAACGGCAAGCGAGACGCCTTGCAGGATGTGAGCAATTCTGACAGCCGCATCGAATTGATTTGCGAGGTGATATCTTCAAATTCCGCATCACCGACCATGCGCTGCACGCGCCAAACCTCTAGCTGTTCAGCTTGCGGCGCAACATCCCACGGGATAAACGCATAGACCAGCGCGCCGCACAGCACGGCGATGCACAACACAATCACAAAGGGCTTCCGTTTCATACCAGCACGCTCCTTCCCTATCGACGAACGCCTTCACCAACAGACAAGGGCCGAAACCATTCGTTTCGGCCCTTGTAAATTCCGTATTTGGAGAAATATGCCGGGGAGAAATCACTTCAGGCCCGCGGTGATAATCGCCATCTGATAAACCTCGTCCGCATTGCAGCCACGGGACAGGTCGTTAATCGGCGCATTCAGACCCTGAAGGATCGGGCCGTAGGCTTCAAAGCCACCCAGACGCTGGGCGATCTTGTAGCCGATGTTACCTGCGTTGATGTCCGGGAAGATGAACGTGTTGGCCTGACCAGCAACCGGCGAACCCTTGCACTTCGTCGCCGCAACAACCGGCGAGAATGCCGCGTCAAACTGCAACTCACCGTCAACAGCCAGATCAGGTGCAGCGGCCTTGGTCTTTTCGGTCGCGTTCTTCATCATATCAACCGTCTCGCCCTTACCCGAGCCCTTGGTCGAGTAAGACAGCATAGCAACCTTGGGGTCGATGCCAAAAGCCTTGGCAGTCTTGGCAGTCTCGATGGCGATCTCTACCAGATCGTCCTCGCCCGGATTGATGTTGATCGCGCAGTCACCCATTGCATACATCTCGTCGTCACCGTCCTTGCCGTCGCGGCGCAGGATGAAGCAGGAACTTACGATCTTGTTGCCCGGCTTGGTTTTGATGATCTGCAGCGCAGGACGAACGGTATCCGCCGTGGAGTATGTAGCGCCGCCGAGCAGAGCGTCCGCCTTGCCCATCTTGACCAGCATCGTGCCGAAATAATTGCCCTTGGACAGCGCCGCGCGGCACTGTTCTTCGGTCATCTTACCCTTGCGCAGTTCAACCATCTTAGCGACCATTTCGTCCATCTCCGGGTACGTTGCGGGATCAATAATCTCCATGCCCTCGATGTCGAAGCCGCCGGCCTGCGCCGCCGCCTTAACCTCATCGACATTGCCAACCAGAATGGAATCCATCAGGCCATCCTTCTTCAGGCGGGCAGCAGCCTCCAAGATGCGCGGGTCCGGACCTTCGGTGAACACGATCTTGCGCTTATCAGCCTTCAGCGTGGCAATCAGATTTTCAAACATATTGCACTCTCCTCTATTTTTCTCTGTTTGACCGTCCCCAGAGTGGCCGCGGGCAAACTTTTGTACCTTCATTATACACCCTGTCCCGGTTACTTCACAAGCATTATTTTGGGCAAATCTTGAGTAATTCCTGCATTGCCCGTTCTACAGACTGGAACACAGACAAAATGGGCAGAATAGGAAAAAACAGGAGGGATGACCCATGCAGATTATCCGCTATTTGAACGGCAAGCGCCTGCACGGCATGATGCCGCCGCTACTGCTCGACCGGGATGGTGTGGGTACACTGTTGGGCGCCGCACGCCGCAGGCAGCCTCTGCCATTGCCCAACACCGCGCCCTCTGCTATACTGGACGCGGAGGGAGGCGGTCCGGGAAAGGACAACACATGAAACACACCGCATTATATCTGCGCGTTTCAACCGAAGCGCAGGCCGATGAAGGCTATTCACTGGCCGCACAAGCAGAAAAGCTCGAGGCTTACTGCCGCATGAAAGGGCTGCCCGATTTCCGCCGCTATGTCGACGGCGGTTTTTCCGGCTCCAACCTGTCGCGCCCAGCCATCACCGAGCTGGTCGAAGCCATCCGCGGCGGCACGGTCGAACGCGTCGTGGTCTACAAGCTTGACCGACTCAGCCGCAGTCAAAAAGACACGCTTTATCTCATCGAAGATGTATTTTTGCCGCACGGCGTCGATTTTGTCTCCATCAACGAAAACATCGACACCGGCAGCCCGTACGGCCGCGCGATGATCGGCATCTTGTCTGCATTCGCACAGCTGGAACGCGAAAATATCTTTTTGCGCACACGCATGGGCATGGTCGAGCGTGTCAAACAGGGTTTCTGGCCGGGCGGCGGCAAAACACCGTTCGGCTATGATTATGACCAAGCCAAGGGCATCCTTGTGCCAAATGCCGACGCGCCGACCGTGCGCGCGATGTACGCGCGCTACCTTGCCGGACAGTCGACCGGGCACATCGCACGCGAACTCGGCCTGCCCTACGAGCATTTGGTACGTCAAATCCTGTTACGTGAGAGCAACACAGGCGTAATCGTTTATCGCGGGCAGACCTATCCCGGCCGGCATGAACCGCTCGTAGACAGAGAAACCTTTGCGCGGGTACAGCGCCGCCTATTGCGGCATGACAAACCTCGTGCAGCGGCGGGAAATAAGTTGCTGACCGGCCTGCTGGTCTGCGGACACTGCGGCGCCAAGATGCGGTATCAGAAATGGGGCGAGGCGGGCGACAAGTTGGTCTGCTATTCGCGGGACAAATCCAAGCCGCATTTGGTACACGATCACAACTGCCCTAACCTCGGCATCATGGCGCGCGAGGTGGAACAAATTGTCGTGCGCGACCTGTCTCGGCTGGCCGCGCAGCCTGCGTCATCCCCCGATTGTCGGGGAGCAGTTGAAGAGTGCCGCCGTGCGTTGGAACGGTCACGCCGCCGCCTGCGCCGTTTGTATGGCCTGTTTGCCGAAGCCGAGGACGACACGCTGCGCGACGCAATCTCGCGCGAGCGCGCAGTCTATGAACACGCTGAACAGGCACTCCGGCAGGCGCAACAGGCCGAGCAATGTGACACGCAGGACGATGCGCGGCGGGCGCTCGCCACTGTCGGCGCATGCTGGGACAGGCTGACCGACGCGGAAAAGCAGTCGCTCGTACGCGCCTGCGTCCAAAAAATTGTGATCCAAAACAGTAAAACTGAAATTTTTTACGCGATCGAAGGCGCACAAGCCGCACAACCAACGGCAGGATAGCTGCGTTTCGACTTTGTTTGTTCATGCCAATGATTATTGGTGAAATCCGGCGCTACCTACGCGACAACAGTGCGCTACGCGTATCGCGTAGCTTGCGGGACACAGCCTATAAGGCGTTGCAGGCCAAGGAGGCGTTCATGCGTGAACATCAGCGGGAGCCGGATATCATCGAACTGGCCAAAGCGATGGACATGCCCAAGGAAGAGGTCGTACTCGCGCTTGACGCCATCTTAGACCCGGTCTCGCTGTTCGAGCCGGTGTTCCACGACGGTACAGACACCGTCTGTGTAATGGATCAGGTTGGCGACCATAAAAATACCGATGAGCAGTGGCTGGCCAGCATCGCCCTGCGCGAGGCGATCAACAGCCTGAGCGACCGGGAAAAACGCATCATCCGGCTGCGATTCTTTGAGGGGCGTACCCAGATGGAGGTCGCCGATGAAATCCACATTTCACAGGCACAGGTATCGCGGCTGGAAAAGGGCGCGCTGGAACACATCCGCAAGCGCATCTGAGACGCCGGGCGCTGCCGTCCCCACGACGACGGATGCCAGCCCGTTTGCCGTTGCCCAACATCCATTAACACATGATACCATGCCAAGCGCCGTATTTCGTCATTTTGTGAGTTTATCACGGAAGGCACCCCTTTCACGGGGTATACTATGATCAAACTAAGGAGAGGAGCTGCTTACAATGGCTGCTATCAATATGCATGCGGATCAATTCCGTGAAATGACGAAACAGGACGCACCGGTGCTGGTAGAATTTTGGGCGCCGTGGTGCACCTATTGCCGCCGCATCAGCGCGGCTTACGAAAAGGTTGCCGAACAAAACGAAGGCAAGCTCACCGTCGCCAAGGTCAACATTGACGAGGAGCCGCAGCTTGCTGAACAGGAGCATATCGAACTCGTGCCCACCCTCGTCATTTACAAAAATGGCGCGCCGCTCGGCTCGATCGTTGCGCCGGAATCCAAGGCGAAGATCGACGCCTTCATCGCGGACACGCTGGCCTGACCGTAACAGGGAAGGCCGGAGCATCCGGGCAGAAAGAAGGAATGAATATGAATCACATCTATGATATGATCGTCATCGGCGGCGGCCCGGGCGGCTATACCGCCGCGCTGTACGCCACCCGCGCCGGGCTGGATACGCTCGTGCTGGAAAAGCTGTCTGCCGGTGGACAGATGGCGCAGACCACCCAAATTGATAACTACCCCGGCTTTGACGAGGGCATTGACGGCTTTGAACTGGGCGAAAAAATGCAGGCGGGCGCGGAACGCTTCGGCGCCAAAACCGAACTGGCTGAGGTACATGCCGTTTTCCTCCATGAAACCCCAAAACGTGTGGAAACCAGCGAAGGCACGTTCCTCGGTAAGACCATTGTTATCGCAACCGGCGCAGGCCACCGCCCGCTGGGGGCGAATCGCGAGGCCGAACTGACCGGCCGTGGCGTTGCTTACTGTGCGGCCTGCGACGGCATGGGCTTTAAGGGCAAGACGGTTGCCATCGTGGGCGGCGGCAACTCTGCGGCAGCCGATGCGCTGATCCTGTCCCGTATCTGCCAGAAGGTCATCCTGATCCACCGCAGGGACAGCCTGCGTGCGACCAAGGTCTACCATGATCCGCTGATGCAGGCAGGCAATATCGAATTTCGCTGGAACAGCGTGGTCGAGGAATTGCTGGGCGACAATCGCCTCTCCGGCGTGCGTCTGCGCGACACCGTGACCGGTGCAACAAGCGAGCTTCCAGTCGACGGACTGTTTGTCAGCATCGGCCGCTCGCCCGAGACCGCGCTGGTTGCCGGTCAGGTCGAACTGGACAAGGGCGGTTACATCATTGCGGACGAATCCACCCGCACCAGCCTGCCGGGCGTATTTGCCGTGGGCGACGTGCGTACCAAGGCGGTGCGGCAGGTGATCACCGCGGCGGCGGATGGTGCGGTAGCGGCACATTACGCTGAGCAATATCTGGCTGAAAACAGCTGACCGTGCAGAAAGCGCACAGGCGCATGTTGCCTACGCGTTCTCCGCTTTACAAGAAAAAACAGGCCGCATAGCGGCCTGTTTTTTTCTTATGCAGTTCACCGTTTATCCGACGCCGCGTTGATCGGGTCAACCGACAGTTGGATACGCACCGCTGGGATGCCCTGCCGCGACATATAGCCGGTCAGCAGTTCTACCGTTTGAGCCGTATTCTTGCTATGGTGCAGCCGCAGGACGACCGTCGCGTTCGTCGCGGCAAAGCGTTGTGCAGTCGTAGCGTACGCGCGCGCCGCAGACTGTGTGCTGTCGCCGCTGTCCAGCGTGCTGTCCCATAAGCGATATCCCGCTTTAACCAGCGCATCACGCTGCGCCTGCGTCAGCTTATCACAGCCACTGTCATTGGATACAATGCGCGTTGAAAGGCCAGTGAGCAGCGTCAAACGCTCATTTGCGGCGGACAGATCAGCTAACATACTATCGGCTGCGGTTTGTCCATCTGCATCCAGCTGCAGTGCAGGCATATGCCCTTCGGCTACGATACGCCGGATGACATCATCCGGCCACGTTGTACTATCGGCCGGCAGGAAAAAAGTTGCCGTGCATCCAGCCTGTTTGAGCGCATCCAGAATGTCCGGTGTCGTACTTGTTGTAGGTGTTCCATAAAATGTCAGATAGACACGGGCCGGTTTCTGCGCCGGTTTTTCTTCTACTTCGGGGATGGGCGGTTCGATCGGCTGGGTTGGCTGCGTCTCCTGACCCTGCCCGGAGGGCTGGCCATCGGGAATGCCTTTGTATGTATTGATCGCGCTTTCAATTTCGCCCGATTTGCTGGAAACAAAGCTGGAATCGCTCTGTGCCGAGCCGTCTGTGATACGCAGCACGGTCTCTCCATACGCAGACAAGGTGGAATATCCCAATCCAAATTTGCCGCAGCACAGCTTGACCGGTACATACACCGTACCGTTCATATCGTACGCCGGCGTGGCGTAACTGGTCAGGTTCTGATCGTACACATATCCCTCGGCGGTGGAAAAGCTCAGCGTCTCTCCAGCGGCAGACATGCTCAACACCCCATCCTCGCCCGACGAGGCGGACACACCGAGCGATGAAAACACGCTGTATGGCACATACAATTCGCCGCCCATACGGGTGGGCATCGTGCTGTCCGACAGCGGCAGCAACGTATCGTTGACCGCAGTCAGTGTCACCGCATGGGCAGGCGCAGGCAGCCATACTAAGGCCAGCGCAGCGCATAACAGCAGCCCAAGCACCTTTTTCAACCGGTAACGCATCGGCGGTCACCCCTTTCAGCAAACTATACAATTCATTATAACAAAGCCGGTGGGGTTTGTCATCCTCTGCAAGAAAAAACGCCTTGCTTTATCTTGGCAAAGTGCTATAATGAAAGGGTACAAAACTATAAAGAAAGAGTGAATCCACCATGCTGCAGATCAAAACACAGCTGACAGACCACAAAAAGCCCAAGCCGGACGAAAATAATCTGGGTTTTGGTATCTATTATACCGACCACATGCTGGTTATCGACCACGATGAGAAGCAGGGCTGGCACGACGCACGCATTGTCCCCTATGCACCGCTGTCGCTCGATCCTGCGGCGATGGTGCTGCATTACGCGATGGAATCGTTCGAGGGCATGAAGGCATACCGTACACCGGACGGCTCGATCCAGCTGTTCCGCCCGGATAAGAATGCCGAGCGCATGATCAACACCAACCACCGTATGTGCCTGCCCAGCCTGCCGGTAGAGGATTTCGTACAGGCAGTCAAGGCGCTCGTGTCGGTTGAACAGGACTGGGTTCCGCATCAGCCGGGTACCAGCCTGTATATCCGCCCCTTCGTCATTGCAACCGAGCCGCACCTCGGCGTGCGCCCGTCTAAAACGCACCAGTTTATCATCATCTGCTCGCCGGTCGGCGCATACTACTCCACCGGCATCAACCCGGTCAAGATCTTCGTCGAGGACGAATACACGCGCGCCTGCCCGGGCGGCACGGGCTTTACCAAGTGCGGCGGCAACTATGCGGCCAGCCTGATCTCGCAGGTCAAGGCGCACGACCTCGGCTACGAACAAACCCTGTGGCTGGACGGCGTAGAGCACAAGTATGTCGAGGAAGTCGGCTCGATGAACTGCTTCTTTAAGATTGACGGCACGGTGTACACCGCCCCCTGCGTTGGCACGGTACTGCCGGGCGTGACCCGCATGAGCTGCATCGACCTGCTCCGCCATTGGGGCATCCCGGTGTCAGAGGAGCGCCTGCCGATCGTGGACGTGATGAAGGCCTCCAAGGAGGGCAAGCTCGAAGAGGTATTCGGCACCGGCACTGCGGCGGTCATCTCGCCGGTTGGCGAATTGCGCTACGAGGGCGACGTCGCATACATCAACAACGGCGAGATCGGCGAGATCACCCACAAGCTGTATGACACGCTGACCGGTATCCAGTGGGGCACCATGCCGGACGAACTGGGCTGGACGGTCAAGGTGGACTGAATCCCCTCCCCTGTTTATCGAATCACATCATTGCAAGGCTGATGGCAATACCATCAGCCTTGTTTTGTTCGCGCAACATAAAACCACCCATCCGGCGATGCCGGATGGGTGGTTTTATGTACATTGCTTGATTTGCTTTCAGAACCCGCCGGTCACACCGAGCACCTGCCCAGTAATGAACGAAGCCCGTTCCGAGCACAGGTAAAGCACGCTGTCCGCGACCTCAGCCGCCGTTCCAATACGCCCCAGCGGCGTCTGATCCGCCAATTCCCGCATGGTGTCACCGCTGTGCATCGCATTCATCTCGGTATCAATCACGCCGGGCGCGACACAGTTGACCCGGATGCCGCTCGGCCCCAGCTCCTGCGCCAGCGATTTGCTCAACCCGATGAGGGCGGCCTTGCTTGCCGCGTAATGGCTCTCACAGGAAGCGCCGACCTGCCCCCAAACCGAAGATACAGTCACAATGCTGCCGCTTTTGCGGTGCAGCAGGTCGGGCAGCAGCGCACGGATTGTGCGCACCGCGCCAAGCAGGTTGACGTCCAGCATGCGATGCCAGTCCGCATCGGTGATATCCTGAAACAATTTCTGCTCCGCTATGCCGGCGTTGCAGACCACCGCGTCAGGCGCACCAAAATGCCCCCGCGCCTCGGCAGCCGCGCGGCGGATCGCCGCCTCCTCATGCAGATCAGCGCACAGCGCAAGCGCACCGGTCTCATCGGCCAGCGCACCAGCCGTCTCGCGGCTGACGCGGTAGGTAAACGCCACCTGCCAGCCCGCCGCGGCAAACGCACGCACACAGGCCGCGCCAATGCCGCGCGACCCGCCTGTGATAAAAACCGTCTGTGCCATCAAATCGCAACCGTTTGCTGCGCCTCAAACAGGCACTGGTTGAGATCCTTATTGCGGGACAGGCCTTCTTCAATATCCAAATCGGTGATCTGGTTATCATCGAACACAACAACGCGGTTTGTCTTGCCATCTATCAGCGCACGCACAGCAGCATAACCCATCCGGGTCGCCATAACGCGATCCTGCGCTGTCGGCGAACCACCTCGCTGGATATGGCCGAGGATGGTCACGCGCGTATCAATGCCGGTGGACTCATGGATGTGGTCGGCTACCTCCTGCGCCGAGCCATACCCTTCCGCCACAATGATGATGTGGTGGTTACGTCCCTTAATACGGCCGATTCGCATTTTTTCGACAATGTCGGTGTCAAAATCCAGCTTGCGCTCGGGCAGGCAGATGGCAGTCGCACCGACTGCGCAGCCGACATGCAGCGCCAAATGACCCGCACGGCGACCCATGACCTCAACCACTGAGCAGCGCTCGTGCGACTGCATGGTATCGCGCAGCTTGTCGATGCATTCGATGGCCGTGTTGCACGCTGTATCAAAGCCGATTGTGTAGTCCGTACAGACGATGTCGTTGTCGATTGTACCCGGCACGCCGATGCACGGCACTCCCTTACGGGACAGCGCCTGTGCGCCGCGGAACGTACCGTCGCCGCCGCAACAGATCAGGCCGTCGATACCGAGATATTTGCAGGTGTCGGCCGCTTTTTGCAGACCTTCCTCGGTCATCATCTCCTTGCAGCGCGCGGTATACAGCATCGTACCGCCGCGACGGATAATACCATCCACACTACGCGCGCCCATTTCGATGATATCACCGTTGATCAGGCCGCTATACCCGCGCCGGATACCCAAAACCGAAATATCAAACGCAGACGCGGTGCGCACCACCGCGCGGATGAATGCGTTCATACCGGGCGCGTCGCCACCGCTGGTGAGCACGCCAATTCTGCGAATCTGCTTGTCCATAATGACCCTCCCTGATACATGCTAAAAATATGGGTGTACCAAATTTTCCTTTACTGTATTATAACATCGTTCTCGCCCAAGAGAAAGCGTAATTTTTCCAAAAGTGGCACATCGGGCTGACACCAAAAACGCCGTGCCGTCAGTGTTTTCTTTTTGGTATCGGTCGGATAGAGATAGACCGGTGTGTCGCCCGGCTGCGTTACCAGCACCGCCTTGATCTGCGGCCACTCATCGCCCTGCATGCTAGAAATGCGCAAGAACAGCTTTTGCGGCGCCAACCGCGCAGCCTGCGCGTCGGTATAGACCGATTGCTGCGGATGCTCACGCGCCTGTAGGCTGTCCACCGCACTTTCCGTCAGCGGCTGGGCTTCGTTGACCAATACCTTGGGTGCCTCGTCCTCCCGCGCGTCGATTTTACCGGTCAACAACACCGCCGCGTCCTCGGTCAGATACGCGCCATATTGCTGCAAGGTGCGCGGAAATACCACCAATTCAATCGCCGCCGACTCATCCTCCACAGTCACATAAGCCATCATCGCATTGTTGCGCGTGGATTTGCGACGCACCGCCGTGATAACGCAAGCCAGCCGCACCGTCATGCCGTCCTTGTAAACCGGCTCGGCGTTTTCGCCGGATAGATCGTCGATGATCTGACGGATGGACGCCGCATTGGCGCGCCGCGCCAGCGCGCGGTATTCGTCCATTGGGTGGCCGGACAGGTACAGGCCGGTTGTCTCCTTTTCCATCGCCAGCAACTCGCGCATCGGCACCTCAGGGATATCCGGCAGGGCAATCTGCGTATCCTGCACGCCCTCGCTGCCCATACCGAACAAGTCCATCTGCCCCTCGATGTTGCGCTTGCGGCTTTGCGCAATCGCGTCCATCACCGCGCCCGCAATCCGGATGAGCTGACTGCGACGGTATCCCATGGAATCGAATGCGCCCGATTTGATCAGACTTTCCAGCGCGCGGCGGTTGAGCTCGCGGTCATACATGCGCTCACAGAAGTCCTGGAACGAGGAAAACAGGCCGCCCGCCTCCCGCTCGGCGACCATCGCTTTCATCAGCGACCGCCCCACGCCCTTGACTGCGGCCAAGCCAAAACGAATCGAACGCCCGGCTACCGAAAAGCTGTCGAACGACTCATTGACATCAGGCGGCAATACGGAAATGCCCATTTCGCGCGCAGCTTGGATATATTCCGAAATTTTCTCCGACCAATCGAGCACACTGGTCAGCAGTGCGGCCATATATTCGCGCGGATGATGGCATTTCAGGTAGGCCGTCCGAAAAGAAACAACCGCATAGCACACGGCATGCGCCTTGTTAAACGCATAGTTTGCAAAGTCCATGATCTCGTCGAACAGGCTTGCCGCAACTTTTTCCGGCACGCCGCGCTTGACCGCGCCGTCGATGCCCAGCTCCTCATTGCCGTGGATGAAGTTGATGCGCTCTTTTTCCAGCTCCTTCATCTTCTTTTTGCTCATCGCGCGGCGCACCATATCCGCCTTGCCGAGCGAATAGCCCGCTAAGCTCTGGAACACCTGCATGACCTGTTCCTGATAGATCATACAGCCATAGGTGACACCCAGAATCGGCTCGAGCAGCGGATGCTTGTACGTTACCTTTTCCGGATGGTGACGGCACTCGATATACCGCGGGATGGACTGCATCGGCCCCGGCCGGTACAGCGCAACGACTGCAGTGATATCCTCGATCGACTGCGGCTGCAAACCGGTGACCACATTGGTAATGCCCGCGCTTTCCAGCTGGAACACGCCCATCGTCGAGCCGCGACCGAGCATTTCATAGGTCGCCTTGTCGTTCATATCCACCTTTTCGATATCGAACGCAGGCAGGCGGCGGCGGATCATCTTTTCCGCGTCCGCAATCACCGTCAGGTTACGCAGGCCAAGAAAATCCATCTTGAGCAGCCCAAGCTCCTCGAGCGTGGTCATTGGGAACTGGGTCACCATCTGCTCGTCGTTGCGTGCAAGCGGCACATAGGTATCAACCGGGTCTTTGGTGATGACCACGCCCGCCGCATGTGTAGATGCATGGCGCGGCATGCCTTCGAGTGCACGCGCGGTGTCGATCAGTTCACGCACCTGCGGCTTTTCGTCATACATCTTTTTCAGCTCGGCATTGACTGCCAGCGCCTTGTCGATCGTGATGTGCAGCTCATTCGGCACCTGCTTTGCTACCACGTCAACCTCGTTATACGGGATATTGAGCGCGCGGCCAACATCACGGATGGCGCCGCGTGCCGCCATCGTACCAAAGGTGACGATCTGCGCAACGCGATCTTTGCCGTACTTTTCGGTAACATACTCGATCACCTCGGGGCGGCGCACATAACAGAAATCGACGTCGATATCCGGCATGGACACGCGCTCCGGGTTGAGGAACCGTTCAAAATAGAGCGAATAGTGAATTGGGTCAAGGTCGGTAATGCCAAGGCAGTAGGACACAATCGAACCCGCCGCCGAACCGCGCCCCGGCCCGACCGGAATGTCCTGTCGCTTGGCATAACCGATAAAATCGGACACGATCAGGAAGTAATCGACAAAGCCCATGCGGGCGATCATATCGATCTCATATTGCAGACGCGCGCGCACCGTGCCGTCGTCCTTGGGATACCGCACGGCAAATCCCTCGTCGCATAGTTTTTGCAGGTATTCCAGCGCACTATACCCGTCCGGCACATCAAATTCCGGCAGGTGGTATTTTCCAAACTCAAATTCGACCTGACAGCGTTCCGCGATTTTGACGGTGTTCTCCAGCGCCTCGGGATGCTCCGGAAAGAGCGCTGCCATCTCGTCCGCATCCTTGATGTAGAACTCCTCTGTCTCAAACTTCATGCGCGTCGGGTCGTCGACCGTCTTGCCCATCTGGATGGACATCAGGACATCCTGAATGCGCGCATCCTTACGGGTCAGGTAGTGCGCGTCGTTGGTGGCCACCAATCCGAGATTGAGTTCGCTTGCCAGCTGGTACAGGCCGCTGTTGACTTTTTGCTGTACCGCGATACCATGATCCTGCACTTCCAGATAGAAGTGGTCACGGTCAAAAATTTCAAGGAACTGCTCGCACAGCTCATACGCACCGTCGACATCGCCCTCAGCCAACGCACGCGGAATCGCACCCGCCAGACAGGCCGACAGGCAGATCAGCCCCTCGCTATGCTGCCGCAGCAAATCCATATCAATGCGCGGCTTCATATAAAAGCCTTCGGAAAAACCGAGCGAGACCATATGAATCAGGTTGCGGTAGCCTGTCATGTTTTCGCACAGCAAGATCAGATGGCTGTGCCATTCACCGTTCACATAACTGCGGTCAAAGCGCGAATGCGGCGCGACATAAACCTCACACCCGATGACCGGATGGATGCCCTTGGCCTTGCAGGCGCGGTAAAAGTCAATCACGCCGTACATCACGCCGTGGTCGGTCAGTGCGCAGGCTGTCTGGCCGAGCGCGGCCACGCGGTCGACCAGACCCTCAATGCGGCACGCGCCGTCGAGCAGGCTGTATTCGCTGTGCACATGCAGATGGGCAAATGCTGCCATTTAGTCCTCCTTTGACGCAAATTCCGTTATTTTCTTTAATCTATGACTAAGCCCCGGCTTAGAGATCGGCGGATCGAACCGCTGCGCCAGCTCAGCCAGCGTATCTGTCGGGTGCGCCAGCCGCAGGCGGACGGTCTCGCGCATGGCTTCGGGGAACGCATCTATGCCGCGCGTGTCCAGCACGGTGCGGATGGCCACGACCTGCCGTGCGGCAGCGTCTGCGGTTTTGACGAAATTCGCCGTCTCACAGTTGACCCGCCGGTTGATCGTGTTGCGCATATTTTTCTCTACCTTGGCCTCCATCAGCGCCATCGCCGCATGCGGCGCGCCCACGCGCGTCAGGAAATCTTCCACGCTCGCCGCGTCCTTAAAGTATAGCAGGCTCCCGCCCGCGCGGATGGCGCGCTTGGGCGACAGCCCGAGGTCGAGCAGCAGGCTCATCTCCTCGCCGGCGAGGCTCTGGTGCCCGCTTTTTATTTCCAGATGACTTTTTTTATCCGGACCTGCAACCGTGCCTGCCATCAGGAAGGCGCCCCGCAAAAAGGACGCCAGACAACATTCCTCATCCAGTTCATTGCGGTTGAGGTGGTATGTGACGTGGCTTTTGCGGTCGTAACCCAGCACATCAAAAATGCGGCCGACCTGCGCCGCATCATCTATCGTCAGCTGATATTTGCTCCCCTGACGCTGCGGCTCACCCTCCACCGAAAACGCACGCTGTAACAACGCCTGCAAGCGGCGCACAATGGCCTCGCTTGCGGTAGACAACCGGATCTCCCGATGGGAGAACACAGTGGCATGCAACAGCGCGCCATAGGCTTCCGCCCGTGTGCAGCACGGACGCTGCATCGGCACCCGGCACAGCTCATTCTTCACTTCGCTTGAAAAAGACATGGCTCTCCCTTATCTTTCCCGCTTACCGCTGATAATCGCGGTGCATGGTGACTACACCGTAATCATGCCCGCGCAGATGTTGGCTCAGCGCTTCTGCAATCGCGACCGAGCGGTGCTTGCCGCCCGTGCAGCCAATGCCGATGATAACGTTCGACTTGCCCTCCGCTATATAACGCGGCAGCAGGAAGTCGATCATGGTCGTCAGATGCCCCATCAGCGCATCCGCCGTGCCGCCTTGGAATACATAGTCCCGTACATCCGGATCGGTGCCGTTCTTTTCGCGCAACGTCATCTCATAATACGGATTGGGCAGGAAACGCACATCGAACACCAGATCGGACTCCGGTGGGATGCCGTATTTGAAACCGAACGACTGCACAATCACCTCGAATACACCGCCGCTTTCCGTGCCGGTGAACAGCGCGATCAACCGCTCACGCAGTCTGGCCGCCGACAACCCAGTCGTATCGACTACAAAATCCGCACGATTACGCAGCGCGGCAAGCATTGCGCGTTCTTTTTCGATCGCTGCGGTAATAGACACCCCATGCTCCATCAGCGGATGCTTGCGGCGCGTCTCCTTATAGCGACGAATCAGCGTTGGCGTGTCCGTATCCAGAAACAGGATGCGATAGTCGCAGCCCATGGTTTTGATCGAGTCCAGCGAGTCAAACAGCTGTTGGAAATCGCCGCCCGCGCGCACGTCAGTCACCAGCGCAACGCGCTCGTACCGCTCGGTGGCTGCCATACAGATTTCGGCAAACCGTGGAATCAGCGCGATCGGCAGATTGTCCACACAGTAGTAGCCCAAATCCTCCAATGTGGCAACCGCGCGGCTCTTACCCGCACCCGACATTCCAGAAACAATTAAAAAGTACATTTATGCCATCTCCTTGCCGCCTCAGCGGACAATACGGACTTCACACTCCAACTCCACGCCGAACTGGTCGCGCACGCGCTGCTGCACCAGTTCGATCAGCCGGAGCATATCCTCGCAAGTCGCGCCGCCGCGGTTGATCAAAAAGCCCGCATGCTTTTCCGACACCTGTGCCGCGCCGACCGATACGCCTTTCAGCCCGGCGTCCTCAATCAGCCGTCCGGCGAAATACCCCTCGGGCCGTTTGAAGGTCGAACCGGCCGACGGGAAATTCAGCGGCTGCTTATCGCGCCGCCGCTGCGCAAAATCATTCATCTTATCCAAAATCGCCGCCGGATCGCCCGGCTGCAAGCGCAGAACCGTCTGCACGACCGTCCAATCCGGGTGCGCGCGGAATGCGCTCGAGCGGTAGCCGAAGCAGTGTTCCTCCCCTTCCAGCGTATGCATCTCGCCGTCCCCGTCCAGATAGTCGGTCTTTTCCACGATCCCGGCCATCTGTCCGTCGTATGCGCCGGCGTTCATAAACACCGCACCGCCCACGCTGCCCGGAATGCCGCCGGAAAACTCCGCGCCGGTCAGCCCGGCACGCTGCGCACGCCGCGCCACACGAGCCAGCAACGCGCCCGCCTGCGCGACCACACATCCATCCGCCGTTGCATGCACCTCGTCCAATTCCGTCGTGCAGACAACCACGCCGCAGTAGCCCGCATCCGATACTAACATGTTCGACCCGTTACCCAACAGCAGCAGCGGCAAACCGCAGCCACGGATGACCCGCAGCGCCTGCGTGAGTTGTGCAGGTGTTTTGGGCGTAACAAACAAGTCCGCCGGGCCGCCAATTGCAAACGTCGTGTGGCGGCACATCGGCTCGTGTTCCGCCACTTGTATCTCCGGCGCTGTCTCACGCAGCGCTGCAATGCAAGCATTGATTTTTTCCATAAGTTCCTCCGCCTCATCCGAAATTATATGATAAAACCGCGCCGCTGCGGCCTGCCGTCCCACAATGATGGGAAAGCCGCCGCATGGCAGCGCAAAGCAGTCGCTTCACGGATATTATAACAAATGTACACGCAAAGTGCAAATAAAAGGCACCCTACCTGATACCCATGAGCTTGTCAAAACTTAAAGATATTGCTGTTGTCGGGAGCGTAGCGATATAAAATAACAAAATTCGAGGGCATGCACCTCGAATTTTGACCTTAGCCCGCGCCATCGGGCGCGAAACCGGGGGTATCAAAAGCGGTTTCTACTGGAACCGCTTTTGTA
>OEQS01000040.1_pt1 | contig 23729 bp, 23 predicted proteins | sample 1539731 | NCBI WGS metagenome assembly OEQS01 (sample SAMEA3891890, study PRJEB23780) | metagenome | biome: terrestrial biome; feature: animal house; material: Caecal content | place: Italy | collected 2015-05-05 | reverse complement strand
CACTTCAAATAACGCCGCATATCCGCCGTCACGCGTTTGCATCACGCCATATTTGATATCTGCAATCGGCAGGCTGCCTTGCAAATCGTCATCTGCGGGCGCGATGGCCTCAGCCGCGCCTACCTGATCTCCGAAGATGATTTTTTTGATGTCCAAGTTTGATCGAACCTCCTTTGTTGATTGCGATACGCCGGCTGGTGCGCCAACGCACATAAGTACACAAAAACCGTGATAAGGATTCGTCCCGGATGCCGATCAGGCCAAAGCCGCAGACCGGCACCAGCAGGCAGAGCGACAGAATCAGCTTGACCGTGACAGAAAACGGTGTGTAGTGCGCGATTAAGCTGCACAGGCCGAATGTCGGCAGGGCCAATATAGCGGCCTCAATGCAGTTTCTCAGTTCGAACAGACCGAGCACACGGCCGGCATCCGTGAAATTGACCGGGATAAAATAGATATCTTCATTTCCCATCCATCATCACCTCACTTTCCTTTACTTTGTCGAATAGATGGCTGCGCAGACTGTGAAATTCGCAAAGATTCTCCTCTGAGCCACTCAGCCGACTTTGTAAAATGGATTGTAGTGCTGCTGCAATTCGTTTACGCGCCGCGACCGAACCGGTTTTCTGGCATAGTTCGATCGAACTGATATACTGAAAACTAATCCCGGCATGTTGCGCTAATTCCCGTGCGGAAATACCGTATTTGTATCGCAAAATACGAAGCCGACAGACATATCCATCTGTGTAAACTTCCATGGCGTACTCCTCCTATTTCGCTATCCCAGCACCCAGAACGGGCCGCCGGCGGCCGCGCCTTTGTTGCATTCAGCCAGAAAAATGCTCAGATCCCATTCCTGCTGACTGCGTTCATAACTGGCGCAGTCTGCAACCAGAATCTTGCCGCTGTCTGTGATGCCGCGCAGCACAATAAAATGCCCACCGCGGGTGAAGTGTCCGGCAGACATGATTGCGATGACCAGCTTGCCCTCCTGCAGCGCCTTGACCAGCTCGGTTTTGCTTTGGCCGATGCCGCGGCACGGTACGCCGTAATGCGCCGCGCCGTCCGGAATCAGGCTATGGTAACTGCCGCTGCCCTCGCAGCGGTGGCCGGTTTTTACGGACCAGTCGCAGATCTCCGGCGGTAGGACGGTTTTGTCGGTCAGTGTGGACACACAAATTGCCAGTGAAGTCGGGCCGCAGCCCGCGCCGGCGATCGTATTGGTTCTGCCGTACATCAGGTTGCCCCAGCGGGAATCGTATTGGCTGAAATACACGACATCCTTGGAATTGCCGCGGCCGGTAAATACGATGCCTGATAGGTCCATATCTGCGGAGTTATCCGTCGAACCGTTCGGCGCACTGTATTCCGCATCCGCGATGGTGCTTTGGATCACTTCCGCCCACATGCGCTGCATCTCGTCAAAGCCGAGCTTATCCATCAGCTCTGTCGGGGTCATGTCCGAAATCACCAGCACATAACCTACGAATTTGCCATTCTCATCATATTTGGCCTTCAATTCGTATTTCAGCTTTGCCTGCATGGTCTGCACGATCTTATCCTCATCGATCAGCATGACGTCCTGCTGGTTGTAAACCGAGGTGATGGCGATCATCCAATAGTCATTGGTGTTGCCGAGGTTTTTCTCGATCGAGATAAAACCGAGATTTTCCGGCAGCAACGAGATAAACAGATCCACCGCTCTTTGCTCCAGCGTCCGCTGGTCTTTCCATGTGACTGTGAGCTGTTCCGCCTGCGCCGTCATCTCCTGAATATCCGCAGAGGACGCGCTGGGCGAGCCAAACAGGTTGCACGGTATGGACAGCAGCATCAATAGCGGCAGTCCGAGGCAGATCAGCGCGGCGATACCCGCCGCTTTTATCAGACTGGGGGCGGCTTCTGCAATCGCAGTTGCCGCGGCGCCGTGAATGCCGCCTGCCCATGCGGCTTGTGCAATCCTTGCCGCTGCTGCGGCAACCCGTCCGGCATTATCTCTTCTTTCTTCGTTTATGGCGTTTTCCTCCTTCCTGCGGGGTCACCTTGTTTTTCAGTGGTTGTGCACTGCGGCGCAGCCTGCGCGTTTTGTCTGCAATCTTCGGCCGTCCAACCATATCCGGTGTACGAATGCCGGGCGGCACATTGCTATGCTCCTCAGTGCTCTGGTATCTGGTATGATATTCACGCCGCGTATCGCGCTCACGCTGCGCCGGCGAAATAGCCGGACGCCGGTCTGCCACAGAGGCTGCCGGAGGCGCAGCCGTTCGTCTGCCGGAATCGGGCGAAACCGGGTGTGCCGCAGATGCAGGTGCCACTTGCGCCCGCATGGTCGGCGGCGTTGGCTGCACCGACGTTTGTTGCGCCGGCTGCATCGCTCTTTGCGGCGTGGACCGCATCGCGCTTTGTGACGTTGGCTGTGCCGCTGCTTTGGAAACCGGCTGACGGGATGCCGGTGTCGTCGTGGCAGCCTGCGGGTATGGTACGACCGGCATCACTCGGATCGAACCGCCATCCGTGCCCGGTATCGGTTGCTGCACCACTTGCTGTATTGGCGATGTTTGTGACATGGTACGGCTGGACGGCGTATGTGGCACAGTACGGCTCGGCGGCGTTACGGCCAGACCAGTCGAACCGGCTGGAGCAGTCTGATTGGGCTGAACAGCAGGTGCAGCATGTCCCTTTGCCGCGGTAGCAGCAGCCATTGCGGCTGCCGGGACGATGCCGGACGAAGCGTTGATTGGCTCTGTCGGAGATACCGGCGAATGTTCCAGTGTGTTTTGTTCTGCATATCCGGAGTGCATCTCGGATACGTTGTTTTCGCTGTGCAAAACCGTTTGTGTCGGCTGCGCTGCGGCCGGCATTGCCGGCGTAACATGGATCTGGCGCGCCGCGGTCGGCTGTACGGGAGGACGAGTGCCGTGGGATCCGGAAGCGGCTTCCTGCGGCGTAGCGGAAGCACTTGTCCTGTTTGGGAACACCTGATCGGGTGTGCGCGGCATAGCTGCTGCAGGCGGTACCGGGGCAGCGGGCAGGCCGGTTGTGAGCGCGGTATTCGCATTGGAAGTTGGCATGACTTGCACGCGGGTCCCGCTTTCTGTCTGAGGTACACCCTGAGGTGCCTCCATCCGTCCAAAATCTGCAGACAGTGGCGGTATCGCAGGGGAGACCGGCGAAATATACAGCCGGCTTACTGCATTGGCTTCCCAAGCGCTCTGGTTTTGGCTGCGAATGCTGCTGGCAGCATTTCCTTCCTCCCAATCGCCTGCGTCAACCGAGATAGCCTGACCGATCTGACGCAGAGCAGCAGAATCTCCAGCCCCGCGCCGGTTGCGGAACGAAGTCAAGTCGCTCATTACTCTTGCGCCCGAACCCGCAGCGTGGATGGCAGCTCCGGCGGCACCGGCGGCGCCTGCAGCGGCGCCACTTTGTGCAGCTGCGCCCGCTGCCTGCCCTGCGAACCGGCCGCTTGCTACGTTGTTATGCGACATGGGGGCGCCGGTTGTATTGGCATGTCTGGCAGACGGTGCGCCCTGTGCGGCGGTGCGTGTCACCATTTGCGCAATGCTGCGCAGCGTCATGGCGGTCAGCATTCCCGGGAAACGCGTGCCCAGCGGATCGCCGGTCAGAGCCGGATTGAGGCCGATGCGCAAAATAATGCCGTCCATCTTTTTTGCCATGCGGACAATGCCAACGACCAGCATCATCCATGGGATAATAGCTGTGCCGCTTGGCGCATTGGACATTGCGCTAATCAGCAGCTTGACAAACACCAGATTGAATACCATCAGCGCGCACATGGACGCAAACATCCGCAGCCAGCCGCGAAAAATCTCTGCGGTGGATTTGGAGCCGCCCATGGCAAATGCCAACGGCGCACAATAAGTCAGCACGCAGAGGATGACATACCGCTCTGCCACTTCAAAAAACAATTTGATGGTCTGCCACTGAATAATCACATTGACCAAAATGACCACGATCCAGCCCGCATTGGGCAGCATATCGAAGGTATCTGCGCCAAACGGGTCAAAGGTGATGGCATTGGGGACTTGGAGCATATCCATGATCGTAGAAGATAACCCAAAGCCAACTTCACAGATCTGCCGGCTGACTACAAGCAAAAAGGAGAACATCGCGGTGCGTAGAAACAGGCGCCCCGGTTCCTCAGCCTCAATGCCAACGCCGGACATCATAGACCGCATCGCCTGAAAGACCAGGTTGCCGATCAGCAGCGCCCAGCCCACCGCGAAAAAGATGGTGCCGATATCTTTGACTACCGGCACACGATCCGCGAAATAGGTTAGATCTGTGTGGAACAAATCCATCAGCTGCTCCAGCAGGTATTCCACCATCTCATACCAGAGCGACGCGAGCCACTCAAACAGTGCTTTTATCAGTTTTTCAAGAATTTTAGGCTGCCTCCCTTCGAAAATGGCAAAAGAAAAGCACCGTATTGTGAAAAATACGATGCTGTAATGTAAAAAGGACGTTTTCTTGCTGAAACGTCCTTTTCCTGTTCATCTATTCTGTTTTATTGGCGCAATATCATAACAGTGCGCTATAGTCTCGCCGTGCATACAGTATCCTGCGGATCTGCACGGTATCATCTGCAACAACGAAGAACACCAGATAGTTTTCCACCAACAGATAACGATACCCTTTTGCTGCAAGTGCCAGATCACGCGGATGCGGACAGCGTTCCGGCATTTGGGAAAGGCCTAAAATGCGTTCTACCAGCAAATCATAATACCGAAACGCGGCATCCGGAGACAAGGTGTTCAGATAAGAAACCACTTCCTGCAGATCCTTCTTCGCCGTGGGATAGATCCGGATTTTATACTTTTCCATGGATGTTCTCCCGCAGCGTATCTGCAACTTGCAAAAAGTCTTCCCCTTCCGCACCGGAAGCGATCTCCTGCTCCGCCACGGCAAGCTTGCCATAAAGGTCGATCAAACCCTGTTGACGCTCATATTCCTCCATGCTGATCACGACCATATCACCAGTTCCGTTGCGCGTGATGAAAACAGGTTCCTGCGTCTGATGGCAAAAATCCGAGATTTCGTTAGCACTATTCCTTAGATCCGAAATGGGACGAATGCTCGGCATCGCTAACACCTCCACTGCGTTTTTCCACCTCCATTATAGCAAAATAATGCGTAAATCTCAATGTAAATTATGCGTATTTTTATTCTAGCGTCGCCAGACCGTCGAACAGCGGGCGGACATAAGCGATAAGCGCACCGATGCCGTTGATTTTATCGCCATCATTGCATTTATAGTGAAATAATGATAGAATAATAGTAGAATTCATGGAGGTGAATGACATGAAAATCAAATCATCTACCGTCCTTCGCAACGATTACAATACAATCTCCACGCTTGCGCATGAGAGTCAGGAGCCGATTTATATCACCAAAAACGGAGAGGGCGATATCGTCCTGATGAGCGTAGACGCTTTTGAAAACCGGGAACAGGTATTGCAGCACCGTGCGGCGATACTGGAAGCAGAGTTCTCGCGCTTGAGCGGCGAGCCCACCTATTCGATAGACGAAATCCGCCGCAAGCTGAAGGAGAAGTACGACAATGCCTGATGCCTATCGCTTGGAAATTCTGACGCCGGCATGGCAGGACATTGACCGGATCTCCGATCTGCACCTGCTCCTTGTCGGAGCGCAGTCCGCACAGAAAATCACGGATAAGCTGCTGGATGCCATTGCGCTGCTTGCCTCGCAGCCCTACATGGGCGCGCTGCATCCCGATTCCTTCTTAGCGCAGCGTGAGTATCGTAAAATCATTCGCGGCAATTATGTATGCGTTTATAAGGTGATCGGAACGACCGTATATGTGTATCGCATCGTAGACGGACGAACCGACTACCCGAAACTGCTGCGCTGACTCTTATTCCAGCGTTGCCAGACCGTCGAACAGCGGGCGAACGTAAGCGATAAACGCGCCGATGCCGTTGATGATGACCCACGCGAGCCAAATGCGTTTGAATAGTGATAGGTAATCCTTTGATGTTGTCTCCGGATTTTCCCCCACTCCACACCGTACGTGAGAGTTTCCCCTCATACGGCGCTCCATCGTTTGTTAGAAGATTTCAGTAATTTTACAGTTTCCAACTGAGACACGTAAGCGATTCAGCTTTTCCAAGGCTTCTGCGGTCAAGTGCAGCTTGTTGCAGTATCTTTGTACGGTATCCTCCTGCACAGCATGTATCAGACGGTGAATGTCCGCTGTCACAAGACAAAGATTTTTGTATTCATCTGTACCGCCCTGTCTCCGGGGTTTTCTATGGTGTGTTTCCATATTGCCAATCTGCAACGGTTCTCCGGTTACAAAACATTTGCCCTGTTGGCCTGCATATAACGAAATACGGTTGTCGTTATATTCTGCGCTGGCAGATTGCACCGGATTTTTCATCAGATAAAGCAATATGTTCATTTGCACCCCTTGCAGGTTATCGTGCAGCAACTCCCGGCCATGTACCGTATAGTTGCACTTTAACTCGTTGAATCCCAGTGGGATATCTGTACGGATACAGGAAATCGGGAAAAACGCAGTTTTACACACATAAGTTACTTTCCCCCGGTATCTGCCATAATACCGTATAAAGCATTTGCTTTTGCTGCCCTTGGATGAGCTGAATTTGTGGGTTCGATTGTATAGACACTTTCTGAGGCTGAATGCAATGTCAGAAAAGTCCCTTGCAACTTCTGTTGCCGCTTTGTAATAATTGTGCATGCCCAGCACAATGGCGTTAAATTGCAGCACTTTTTCTATCTGTGGATTTCTCTGTACTTCCTTAATGGCTTTTCTCAACTTCTGCTTGCATTTTTCTACACATTTTTCTTTCATTCGCGAGGTGGTTACCCAGCGGGTGGACTTTGGTCGGACTTTGATTTTAATTCCCAGAAATTCCGAATAGCTTTTTTTCAGGTTGACCACTTTAGACTTTTCTTCGCTGACTTCCAGCCGAAGGCGTTCCCATAACCACTGTCTGGTTGCTTGAAACATGATCTGCGCAGTGCGTTTGTTTCTGCACAGTAGCTTGAAATCGTCTGCGTACCGGACGATATAGACTTCTTTCAGGCTGGTCTTTTTCAGTGCTTCGAATTTGTGGCTGTTCTGCGTAAAGCATTTACGTGTTTTCATCGTTTCCCATTGATTGCTGATCCACCAGTCCAATTCGTTGGGCACCACATTTGCAAGCAATGGGCTCAGGATGCCACCCTGTGGTACTCCCTCTGTTGGGACACCTATTCCGGAGATTTCTGCTTTCAGCATTTTTGACAAGATACTGAGCAGGCGTTTGTCACGTATACCAAGTGTCCAGAGTTGCTTTAGCAGCTTGCCATGATCGACATGGTCAAAAAACCCTTTGATATCAATATCCACCGCATAATGCAGCTTAGATATATTCACAAGGAATGTCATTCTGGACAGTGCGTGGTGCGTGCTCCGGTTTGGGCGAAATCCATAGCTGTGCTTATGAAACCGTGCTTCACAAATTGGTTCAAGAATCTGCTTGATACATTGCTGTATCAGTCTGTCTTCAATGGTAGGAATACCAAGAGGGCGCTTTTTCCCGTTATCCTTTTCTATTTCCACTCTGCGGACAGGGTGTGGCCGGAAATTATCTAACCGGTGCCTGACATAGGCCGTCAGCTTTTCGGGGGCTGTCGTGCCGATATCAGCTATGGTCGATGAATTGCTTCCTTTCGTCCTGCTTCCCTTGTTTTTCTTGATATTACGATAGGCAAGCATAATATTTTGTTCGCTTGTAATGAGTGGCAACAAGTTGGTAAACGGCTTTCCCCGCAGTGACCGGTCATAAAGCTCGTCCAATATGTGTTGAAAATCGTAGTATTCGTTGTTTCGAAGCCTTTGCTTCTTTATCTGCTTTGTGTCGGTTGTCATAGGTCGGCTGTTCATTCCTTTCTGAAGGCGGGACAGCCTCTTTTAGTCTTACTCGAACCCTATGTGTTTCTGATGTTTCTACTGTAATATTCTGGTCTCCTAACAAATGACTTGTGCCTATCCCTCCGCGGCTTATTATCACCGCTTCACAGGTACTATGGCACTACTCTCACTGCCGCAAGTGCGGTTATACGCATAGTGCGCTTTCCCACAGCCGTTTCACAGGGGTCAAGCCCTCCACGTCGGCAGCTTTCCACGTTCCAATCATCCTATCTTTTCATATCTGCTTTTAGGTGCTCCCTTTAGGCCTGTTCGCAATATGCCGCCTGTAACAGTATAGGGTTTTTCGCAACTGGCAACTCTACTAAACCCCTGCGAACCTGCGTCTCCGCATCATGGCTTTTCAGCCATTTCACTGGTGTAGACCCGTTCATTCGGAAGTTCGTCATTGCATGTCTCCACATACAAATTCTCACCATGAGCAGTTTATAGACCCCCGGCCTATCCACCACGCATGTTACCTCTAACATGTTTTCCTCAGCTTTTTCTGTTAGGGCAGTGTTCAGCCGGCTTCACCGAGCTTATGACCATTTCGGCACTTGACCGCCTATTTTCGCCATTCGGAGTATCAGGGCAGGCGTTTCAGGGCGTTACCCCATCATTCCACCTGTCGGATGATCAGTTCTACCGAAGTAAAACGTTTACGTTCTTTTATTTCGGTGCATAACCTTTTCAGTTATGAACGTGTCGCACGCCAATCCCATGCCTGGTCGGCCTTCGGCTGTGCACCGCTCATTTTGGCGCCAATGACCGCAATCGCACTCATCAGGCCGGCAAGAACGGTGGAAATTGCGGCCAACTTGGAATAAACGTCCTTAATAATTCGGTTTGCTGCCGTCCACATATCTTCCACGGCGAATGCCTGTGGGATGATGACCGCACCAAGGATCAGCAGCACCAGTGCGATCCGGTAGAAAAGAAAGGCGCGTGCCATCCAGTCTTGATAGGCGCGCGCCGTTTGCAGTTTGCTTTCGTTCAAGAATAATCACTCCTTGCGTTTTTGACTTTTGCTATCTGTCCTGCTATACTGTTGCCGGACAATAAATGATAGGATGTGAGAGAATGGAATGGGATAACGGCGGGAATCTTGCCGGGATCATCATGGATTTGGAAAATGCAGAACAACGTTTTTCTGTCGGTGAGCGTTCCGAATCGCTGCAACAAGCCGCGCAGCGTGTCTATAACCAGGCGGCCGGACACAGCAATTCTGAACAGGAAAATTGGCGGCGCGAAATAATGGAACGCGCACAAAATCTGATAAACGCTTGTCAATGAGCAGGCGGGGAGCTTGATGCTCCCCGTCTTTTTCATTCACTGAACTTGGTTTGCCGCACTGATGATCTCCTGATATGCCCAGTGTGCAGCAGGCACATCCGCAAATCTGGTCGTAATGCTGGTCACACGCAGCGACCGGCTGGTCACTCGGTTGATGAGTTTCGCCGCCTCTGCACGGGCGATGGAGTGGTTCGGACGGAACATACCGTCCGGATAACCATTGATCCAGCCATGCAGATGGCCGTATGCCACCGCATCATGCGTTTCCCCAGCTGTTGGCACATCGGGGAAGGCAATCGTGCCGGCCGCAACATAGGGCGAACCGATCAAACGGTACAGCCAGACGGACAGTTCCGCGCGGGAAATCGCTGCATTCGGCCGGAAGTACGAGGCCGTTTCAATGCCCGCATCATAAAACGCATTGACCGCATTGGTGTACCAGCTGCCGATTGGCACATCCGCCGCGCCGCAGCTGGGATACACTGTGAGGTCAGAATAGTTGGTCAAGCGCGCCAGCATCACAGCTGCTTCTGCACGGGTCAGGGTGTTTTCCGGGCAAAAGCGATTGTTGCCCATTCCCTCGAAATAGGGCGCGGTTATACCGCTCAACAGGTACAGTCTTCCGCTGCCCGCCCATGTGGCATAGGCACTCAGTTCTACATCATCCCGAATACCGCTCACCATCACCTTGAGGATACCGCTATCGGACAGCGACATGGAATAAGCCTTGCTGCCCACCTTGATCGTTTTAGAATCCACAGAGGCGGTCGTCTGCTGGCTGCCCACACGCAGCGTCACCGTGCTGAGCTGATAACCGGACTGCGGGGTGACGGTATACGTCACTGAGCCGCCATTATTGACACCTGTGCGGGAGACCGATACGGTACAGTTCTGCCTCTTGCCGATGGTGACCGAATGATCGTAGGTTGTCAGCTTGGAGGCAGTGGCAGACACCTTGACCGGGGCATAAACGTCATCCACATACAGGATGATATCGCTGCCGCTTTGCTGCAGCTTGTAGTCTATGCCATCCACAGTGATCTCGTCCTCGTCTGCATCCACCGTACGGCTAATGCCGTCCACGGAAAGCGTGATGCGGCTGAGGCGGTAGTTTGCCTCGGCGGAAATGGTAAAGCGCACATCCGTGCCTTGGGCAACCGTGCTGCCGCAATCCTTGTCAATATCCACACCTGCGCCTTCCAAGGTGGTAATTGGGATATGATCTTCATCCAGCTCGGAAACAAAGTACACCTGCAGATCGGTTTGCACATCAGTCAGTCGCAGCGTCACGCGGTCGTCCTGCCGGCTGATGCGGTACACCTTTCCGGCGAGCCAGATGCGTTCTTCAGAAACATAGCCGGTTGCGGACTGGGTGCCGTTCTCCAGCCGAATCTCGGTGATTTCATAGCCGCGCTCGGCATCTGCGATGATGTTTGCATCGTTCCCGCGCCGCACCTCGACGCGGCTGCTGACCGGATCGACACCTTTATCACCGCTGACGCGGACGACCAGCGGCAGCTCGCCCGGCTTGCCGTTGCTGAAAAAGTGGATACCGAGACTTTCTTCTACGGTTAACGTCATCGTGACTTTACCGTCCGTCACAGAAAACGGATAGGTTTTCTCGCCTACCTGAACAGCACCATCGGCCAGGTCGGCCGTGTTAGCCAGACCGGCATCGGTGCGCGTTACCTGCACGCGGGTGATCGCAGCGTCCCCGGATGGCGCTGCGGTAATCGTAACTACCTTACCGATGCCGTATGTCCCGCCGCCGCTGATGTCAATGCCGCTGTCCGCGGTCACCGCAACCTTGCAGGAAGCCGCTTCGGCAGCTGCGGACAACGTAAGATCACCTGTACAGTTGCCCGGCACAGTCACTGTCACGGTGCGCCCCGCATATTGCAGCGCCAGTACCATGCCGCCCACAGTAAGCTGCGTCGGCAGTTGTCCCGACTGGATTGCCGCACTGGCTGATGCATCGCCATAAGAGGCATGAAGGGCCGTAATGCGGTAGCCGTCCAGCGGTTCAAAGGACACGTCTTTTGTCACGCCGGTTTCCCACACGTTGATACCTACTTCACTGGATGTATAACCCGTGCCGCTCTGTACTTCAACGCAGTGTGTACCGCTCGCCGCGTATGACTGCGGCAGCAAGGCGGCTGCCAACAACCACAATGCAAGCAGCAGCATCGGAAAGCGCAATTTCTTTGTCATCATGTCTTCTCTCTCCTCTCTGTTCACAAAAATAGGCCGGTATGACAGGAAATCATACCGGCCTTTGCCGTTTATTCGGTTTCGCTTGCAATCAGGGCCGCGGCAGTCTGGTCGAAGACTTCCGAGCCCTCGTCCGTCCGCACATCCACCAACGCGCGCCACAGGCGATCCACCCGGGCAACGCCGTTGCCAAGATCAGTGTAGCAGACGATCTGCTCCATACCGACCGCATCATTATCCAGCAGCAGATGCACGACAAAGCGTTTTTCACTCAGCTGCATCGGCTGGGTGTACTGGATGCGGTCAAATTCGCTCGCAGCCGACCAGTGGTACAGCTCGCTTTCCGCCAGCTCACGCACCGTGCCATATTCGCCCAGCTGCACCGCCGAGCTGTTCAGCACCAGCTCCGTGCTGACCGATGTGAGCTGATCCGTGCCGGCAGTCGGCTCCTCGCCCGTATCAAGTGCGTACAAGGCGGCCGAACCGCCTGCCGCGAGTTCCACGTCACGCCGTACCAACGGCACTTCCAATACATCTTCTGTCTGGGCATCGTTCCATTCCTCCAAATTTGTCTGTTTCATCTGTACAAATGCTGTCGTGTCCGTGTCGGGCACCTCCATTTTGGGATTATCGTCCGCGCAGCCTGTCGGCAGAAGCAGCGCCCCTGCAAGGCAAGCGGCGATCAAGCCGCGGAATTTCATTCTATCACGCCTCCTAACGCATTTCCTGTCCGATTACGCAGAACCGATAAGACGGTTCGTTCGCAATGCAGGTGAGCATGGTGATCTGGTTGCCGGCAGTGGGATTGAGCACATCGGTATCTGTTGCAAGGATGCGGCCGGCAAAGGTGACCCGGTACGTGCGCGTGCCGAGCGAGGTCTTATAGGTGACCACATCGCCGACCTGCACATACTTGAGGTTGCCGAAATACGGCCACGAACCGCGGTTATGGCCACACAGTGCAACATTACCGTTCCAGACGCTTGTCCCGTCCACATGTCCGGCGCCTTTCTGCATGCTTTCGTATGTCGCGCCGGGATAAACATAAGCAAAAATGCTGCGGTTGCCGATGGATACCGCGCCGAAATGCCCGTTTGTGGTGACAAGCTGGCGCTGCTCGGTGTAGCCGCCGCTCATACCCTCCAGCCGATTGAATGACAACCCTTCCAGACCGTTCAGCGTTTCATCCGTGGCGATCTGCTTTTCCACCGCGCTGCCCCATGGGTCGATGTACGACCCGACCGGAATGATGGGCGACCCGGTGCGCGGCGTGGGCTGGTCTGCATCAGTGTCCATGCTGTCCGACGGCACGACGATCGTGCTGCCGCCCGAATCGTCCTTGCTGTCCAGATCGAGCGCGTGGTTGCTGGACGTCGGAGTGTAAAAATAGTTGTCATAGAGGTCTGCGTCATAGCGGTACTCGAGCGCAGAGGCCAGCGGCGGGCTGAGTGCCAGCAGGCAGCAGGCCAATGCGCCGCTGACGGCGCGTTTATAGGTGTTTTTCATCGTGTTCATCTCCTTTTTGTAAAAAAATCCCCCGTCTTTGGGGAATCAGTCGCATAAAGCGGCTCTCTTGACAAAGACGGAGGGTATGTTATAATAATGATAAAGAAGGGCGCTGCATAGCGGTTGACCCTTAGGCTAACTTAATGGATAAGCTAACCGCTTGGTGCCAGCCGAGCGGTTAGCGCACTTTTATGAGGAAAATATGTAGCAACAAAATTGCCCATATCAGAATTCTTGCGAACTTCTTCATAAAGCATCACTCCTTTCGCAAGGAGTGGCCAACCGCTGTTTTGCAGCGCCCGGACAATAAAATTGTCCACGCAAATTATAGCATATAAGATGTTTTCCGTCAATTTAAGTCGCCTTTGGGCGGCTTTTATCATATCTGCACCTGAAATGCGTAATCGCTGCCCACAAACGACTCTACCACATGGTGCTGGCCTTCGCCGCCGGTCTCGATGGCAATGTCCCGGCCAACCAACCGTTTGGCGAGCCTCTTGCGCAGAATCACGGTATATTCAGTTTCCTCATGCCCCTGCAGCGCGGCCAGCCGAATCTTTGGCGTGCGCACCCGCACATACTGGCGGCTGACGACGTCATGGATGCGGCGCTCTTCGTTGTAGACGTAAACACGGGCGATATGCCAGCGAATATACCGCCAAATCAGCAGCAGAATAAGCAAAACCGCAAGGCCTGTCGTGATTGCAAGTTGGGACACCGTGATGTCAGGATCAAGCCCCGGCAGCACCGGAATTTTACTGCCCGTGTATGTCACGGTATAAATCACGCTGCCAACTCCGGTTTTTTCGACCTCACCTTTGTAGACCGCTGTTGCTTGATAGCCGTCCGCCACCTGACGGGTGGTGTACGTCGTCTTGCTGTACGTCGCCGTAGCCGTCCACGAGGCAGGCACGTCCGAATCCTCCACGTTGGCAGCCTCAGACCAGCTCAGGCCCGTCAGCGGTAAGGTCAGCCCGTCCGACTGTACGCTTTCCGGCACAAGGCTGCGGTCATTGTAGGCCAGCTCATACGTTTTGGTAACCGTATGCGGGTGGTTGTCTGTGACCGTACTGTAGCCGGTTGCCTCTACCTTGACGCTCTGCACATCCAGCAGCAGTTCACCGGTGTAACCGTCCTTGCTGTACGCCCGGGTTGCCGGGAACTGGTCGATCACATCCGCAAGCTCACTGGATGGTGCGTCTACCGTGACCGTTTCCTCCACCGGCTGTGTGTCCGTCGTCTCCTGATCGGATTTATCCATACGCTGATAGCGGTACCAGTAGCCGTCCTGCGAGAACGGTTCCTCGCGCAGCAAGGAAGGATCGACCTCCGGCGACAGCTCGAATGTCTTGGTGATGGTCGGCACGCCGTTGATCTCAACCATCTCGGTGCTGATCGGTTCAAAACGGACTTGGTCGCCTTCGAGCAGTACCTGTTCGCTTTCCTGTGTAGCGCCCGCCGCGCTGAAAAGCAGCGCGGCGAACACAGGGGTAATGATCCACCGGATCTTTTTCCTGTTCAGCATATCTCAAAATCCTTTCTGTTAGAATCCAGTCTGCGGCAGCGTCGGCTTAGTATAGGTGGGCGCACGGTAGATCTTGGTCACCCATGTGCTGATGGAGTTGTCCCACTCGCCCTGATACGAACCGCCCGCATCCGCACGGTTGATGATGTTGTAGCCGCCCGACATATACGCCGGTACATAGACCAGCAGCGTCGCCTTTTCGGTCATCTTGAAGCCGGCCGGTACGGTGCCGAACTCAAAGCGAATGTCGGTGACATATTCGCCGGACGCCAGTTTGAGCGAGCCGCTGTCAATCTTGAAGGAGTACCGGTTGGTCGAGAGCAGGTTGTCCGCCAGCGTCCGGTAATCATTTTCGTTGGTCTTATAGGTGATCTTGTACCAGACGCGGGCATTGTAGGTGCCGGTTGTGAGCGTGCCGGCGCGGACAGCGTCGGTCGGGATACGGTCGTGCCAGAAGAAGTTGTCCAGCGGCACATTCGAGTTATTTGCAATGTTCGTGAAATCATACCGCATATTCGAGCCGGCATCTACCGTGTAGTTGCCGGTCTTTTCAATGCTGGTGTTGATATTCGCGGCATCGTTGTACATCTCGATCCGTACTACGTCGCCCTCTACCTTGAGCTTGACCTCAACCTTCTCACTGTTCAGCTGATAAAAGCGCGGCGCCTGAATTTCCTGCACATAGTAGCGGCCCAGCGGGATCGGGTTGGATGCGGCAATGCCGCGGGAATCCGACGTCATGGTGTCCACCACGCGGCCGGTATCGGCATTCGTGATCTCAAATACCGCGCCTTCGAGCAAGCTGCCCTTCGGTTGGTTTGTCACGGGATTGTCCTGTGCGGATTTCTTGACCACCTGAATCTGACCGAGGATCGGGGTGTTTTCCACGACAAGCTCGGTAGTCTCGCCGCGACGGATGCGCAGCGTACGCACGGTATCGTCCAGCACATAACCTTCGGCAGCAGCGATCTCTTCCACCTTGATCTTGATCTCGCTCTTGCCGTCGGTCAGCAGGTCATCCAGTTCAATGTAGCCGTCCTGATCGGTACTGTACTCGCCAATCAGATTGTTGTGCTCATCCTTGATGAGGAAACGCACGCCGTAAATGCCCTCGCCGGTCACCGCGTCGATTTTTTTGATGCGCACACCGGCAAGTTTTTCGTTCTCGAAGGTCACGGTCGCGAGCTCGCCGGCCTTGACAATCACATTCTGCGGTTCCGGATCCAGTCGATACCCTTCCGGGCAGGAGACCTCGGTCACAACATAGACGCCGTCCTCCAGTCCGGTCACGGTGGCAAGGCCGGAGGAATCCGTGGTGTAGGAGCCGACCATCTCGCCGTTTGCCTTTTCCACGGTAAATGTGCAGCCATCCAGCGGCTGGTTCGTGCCCTTGATCACCTTGCGAATCTGCAGGCCGTAGGCGCACTTATTGGTAAACGTCATTTCGTAGTTTCCGCCCGCCTTGACCTCGATGGTCTTGGGCATGTCCTGTAAAATGTAGCCATCCGGCGCCTCAATCTCAGTCACGATCAGCGTGCAGTCCTCTAGCTCCGTCAAGGTGATGATGCCATTGGCGTCGGTCTCCGCGCGGTCTTTGACGATCTCGCCGTTTGCCTTGGAAATCGAGAAGATCGCGTTTTTCAGCGGCTGTCGGGTATCCTCGTCGATCTTACGGATCGTCAGCCCGGAACGCTTGGTGTTGGAGAAGGTCACCTCATAGGTTTGGCCTTCGCGCAACTCCACGGTCTTGGGGGTTTCGTCGATCACATAACCATCCGGCGCCTTGATCTCTGTGATGATGTAAGTGCCGGTTTCCAGTTCGGGCAGGTGGATCAGGCCAGAGGCATCGGTCACAGCGTTCTCGCGCACGACCGAGCCGTCTCCGCGGGTAATTTTGAAGGTAGCGCCCTGCAATGCTTCGCCGGTGTCGCCGTCAATCTTAGTAATGAGCAGTCCGGGCAAACGGACATTCTCGAAGGTCAGCGTATAGGTTTCACCGGGTACGACAGAGATCGTGCGCGGCTCGATGTCCAGAATGTAGCCCGCCGGTGCGGTGACTTCGGTCACCACATAATCTCCTGCATCCAGCCCCTCGATGTAGGCCGTGCCATCCTCGCCGGTTGTGATGTCCTCGCGGATCACATCACCGTTCGCGTGTTCCAGACGGAACACGGCATTTGCCAACGGCTTGCGGGATTCTGCATCGATTTTCTGAATCATAATACCCGGGCGCTTGGTGTTCTCGAACGTGACCTCGGTGGCCTTGTCCGTCGTATGCTCGATTTCCAGCACCTCATCGTTCAAGATATATTCTTTGAGCGTTGCTTTTTCCTGCACCTTATAGGTGCCGGGCTGTGCCTTTGCAAGCGTGATCTTACCGTTTTCATCCGTCACATAATCGCCGAGCAGGGTGCCATCCCGCCAGATGGAAAACGTGACGCCTTCTATCGGTTTTTTGGTTTTGCTGTCGATTTTATGGACGATCAGATCCTTATATTCCACATTATCCACAACAATATCAACATTTCCGTCGGTTGTGTGCTCGATCACAATCGGTTCGCGGTTCAGCTCATACCCGGCCAGCGTGTGGTACTCCTTGAAGATATAGGTGCCGCTGTCCGCGTACGGGATGGTAAAGGAACCGTCCGGGCCGGTGGTAAAGTAACCGATGCTCTTGCCGTCCCGTGTGGCCTCAAAGACCACGCCCTGCATGGGCTTGCCGGTATCCTTGTCGATCTTGGTGACCGTGATATCCTTTTTCATCACATTGGGAATGGTGAAAAACGTGGGATATTCCGAATTGTTTTCGATCGTAAATGTGGTTTCGTTCAGCACATAACGCGGGTCGGTGATGGTCTCTTTTGCCTGATAGGTACCCGGCTCTGCGTACGGCAGCCAGATACGGCCATGCTCATCGGTCGTATAGTTGCCCAGCAGTTTTCCGTCCTTCGAGATTTCAAAGGTCACGCCTTGGATCGGCTTTTTGGTCTCGGCATCAATTTTGTAGATGCCGAAATGCTTTTTGACAGTGTTTTCGAAGGTCAGAGTCGGGATCTCGGCCTGATCTTTGATCAGTTCCACGGTCTGATCCGGAGCATCCAGATTGTAGTGGTCGGTGTCACCGTCCGTTTCATGCACGCGGTAGGTGCCGGGCTGTAGGTTCTCCAGCATCGCCTCGCCATTGGCATCCGTCGTGACCGATGTCAGGTGGGCGTCGTTGTAGTAGACGTCAAAAGTGAAGCCCTCAAGCGGCACCTTGCTTTCCTTGTCGATTTTGACGATGCGGATAGACAGCTTTTTGGTGTTCGGCACGTTGACTTCGCGAATCAGCTGAGTCGGATCGGCCGTGGGGTCTATATAGACCTCATGCACAACTTCATCCTTGAGATAGCCCTGCGGCGGCTCTACTTCGACGACTTGGTAAAAACCTTCCTTGAGGTTTGTCATGTGGGCATAGCCATTGACATCCGTTTTTACCGTTTGCAGCACCTGACCGTCTCGGCGGATCTCAAAGGTCGCGCCTGCCAGCGGTTTCTTGGTATCCTTATCGTACTTGTAGATCTGGATACCGGGCAGCGGGGCATTCTGAAAGGTTAGGGTGACGTCCCGGGTGTTGTCCCACGAGAACGTCTGGATATCCGAGCCATCCGTCATATACCCCTCAGGGGCGGCGATCTCATATACCTCATACGAGCCCACGGGTAAATCGCGGCCTTGGATCGTAAACTCACCGAGGGCGTCCGTGGTAAAGGTATTCTTATAGTCATTGTCAATGCCGCGCACCTCAAAGGTTGCGCCCATCAGATTACGGCCATCCGCCGAACTGATCTTATGTACCTTAAAGACGTGGTCATCCGAATTGGCAAAGGTAAACTCCAGCGTTTTGCCGCCTGTCGAGCCGGTATTGATTACCTTATTCGGCAGCAAGGTGTAGCCCTCCGGCGCTGCAGTCTCTTTTACCGTGACATCTGTATTGAGCGGCAAACGATCAAAAACGACCTCTCCGTTACCGTCTGTTGTTGCTTCACGTGTTTGCTGCTCTTCATCCCGATAGGAAATCTGGAATGTGCAGCCCTGTAGAGGCGCACCGGATGCATCGGTTTTCATTACTTTAAGCGATACCTTATCTTCTGTGGGTTTCGGATTTGAACTGAAACCCAGACTAACACTCATTACCCGAACAGCGGGTTCCACGAGCAAAATGGGCTGCACATAAGAACTGTTGGTGCTAGCTACAAACACATTGTAACGATCCACGTTCATAGAAATTACAATTTTGGTTTGCAGCAATTCACTTTGTTCATCCATCTGCTCTGCGGTTTCTTTCGGGATACAGAACAAAAAGGTCTCGCCATAAGCCATATCGTTGCCGTTCTTGTATAGCGTGTTATCCTGTTGGACGTTGGACAATGTCAGCCGCTGAGAGCCGTTATCATCCGTGCTTTTGTTGCCTTCAGCATCCATCAGAAAGGCGCCTGCAGGCATATCGTCTGCACGGACAAAGATCTGGTTGCCGCGGACAAAGGTAGCGGATGCGGCTGCCATGGGTAAGACCATATATGACTGGCCGTCTATTTCCTTTTCCGCAAAAACACCGGAGTTCATAATACCTTGCGGAAGATCTACCGAGCCGCTTTTTTGTGCTGCGGGCGTATACTCTGTGTTGCCAGGCGTATAATTGATCGTTCCGCCAACCCATGGTGCATGACCCTTACCGTTCGGCCCCCATGTGGCATAAAAATCATTGCCGTATTTCAGCATTTCGATTGCGGCAAACAAGGTGAGTGCCTCTGATGTGGTGCTTGCAGACAAAGTCTTGCCGCTGGCTCGGTAACCGAGCGATGTGGAACTGACATAATTTACACCGAAATTACTGTTGGCAGCGATCTGCACTTCACCCAGCGCTGCCCAGATTGCAGCCTGACTGGCGCTAAAGTACATATCCTCAGTAAAGTTTTCTTTGGCGATTGGATCGCCCGCAAATGAGATAAACTCATCAAGCGTCGTGCGCGAGTCACTGCGCATCGCAACGCCATAGACATGCATATCATCTACACGACCGGTGACGGTATAGGGCATACCTCCCGTACCGGGATTTGTTTTGGAGTGGTCTGCACAATAGGCACGGATCTCAGTGCCATCTGATGCGGTCGTAAACATCGGCCAAACATTGCGCGGTGCGCCATTTTGCTGGAACCATGCTTTTCGCACACCGCGATCTGCAACGTTATAGGTATCTCCGACCTCAATGACGATTGCAGATGCAACATTATCTGCCGCTGCGCGGGCTATCGGCCCGGTGTTCAATGCCTGAGAGAGCGGTATGCTCGAGAGCATGGTAAGGGCAGACAGCATGCCGGCTGCTACCCGTTTGCTAATACTTTTCATCATGGTAGTCCTCCCTTCATAAAAAAAGCCGTCTTTCAGGACAGCAAGACGGTTTGATTTTGTTTTGACAAAAAAGCGGGCTGGATCGTTTCCAGTCCCGCTCTGCGTATAAAATTATCTTCCGAAATGTTGACAACAATAGATGTTTCCATCCTCCGCCAGTGCAAATCCTACACCAACCCGCGTCCACTCTTCGTTCAGAATGGTATTGCGGTGTCCTTCCGAATTCATGAAGTTATTCATACTTAACGTCAAGGGGTCAAGCCCGATGCCGGTAAGGCGACCAGCTCCAGTTATATTTTCACCGTTAATGATATCCTCAATATCCGGTCTTACTTTGATATTTTGACTGGTTGCCAACTTATATATTTCGCCGTAAGATGCATGGCGGAAATCAGTAGTTAGGTGTTCAGCCCAAAAACGTGCACTCCACATTAAGTCTTCATCAACTTGCAATTCTGGTCTTCCTGCGTTTCTTCGCTCCTCATTGATTCGATCTACCATTTGGAGTTCCCAATTTCTCAGCATCTCATCGGTGACAACTGTACTGCCGTTCGGAGTATCCACGCCGCCGTTCGGCTTTTCGCCATAAAACAGACTCGGATAAATATCGACTCGACGGTTTACTTCATCGTACTCCACGCAGAAGTTGATTTGCAGTGCAATATCACGGAGCCTGACATAGTTATTGCCGCCAATCAGATAAGCAGTGACATTGATATAATATCCGTCCAGCGCAAACCGCTGGGTGCTTCGCTTGGCAACAGCTCCTGAAACAGATACATCTGACATGCCTTCCAAATCAGCAGGGATTCTTTGCGAACTGATTTCTACGGTCTGCGTTTCGTCATTCCAGTCCACACCGAAGCCGACCATTTTGCCGATATCGCGGAGCTTGAAATAATTGTTGCCGGCAATGTTGTACGCGGTGGGGTAAACACGCGTATCATTCACATACACCGTCTGGCCGATCTCACGCGTTGGTGTTGCGGGAATAAATGCGGCAAATGCGGTGTACATCATTGCTGCGCCGCATAGGATTGCTGCAAAGATACGTTTCATTAGGATCACCCACTTCCTTCTTTGTATCCTTACCATAACGCAGCAAAAGTGGATTGTCAAACAATTATTTCAAACCGAAATGTTGGGAATTCGAAAGGGGGGACGCGAACATGTTCGCGTCCCCTATATAAGTGTTACTCGACCGTTGACAACTTCTGAAAAAACGCAAATTGGGGAATTAGCATGTCTGAGGCGGTGGGCGCTGCCTATGAATGAACAGATACATATTTATTCCTCCTTTGATTATTCTTGTATCCATTGACGAATATCAACCTCTAACAAAAACTGCGTCGGGTTATTTTCGATCCGACGCAGTTTATCGAGCGCAGCAGCAAGTGCTACGTCCGTTTTTCTCTTATGATTTTTGATAAATGCTTCTAGCAGTACGACATTTTCTTTTGACGTGTATGCAAAAATGATGCGGATGAGCGTATTTTGATATTTATTCCGCAGCTCATACAGGCTGCGGTATCGCTTCATTTGGAAATGCTTAACCTGTGGACGGCCTAACATATCGCTCGGCAATATCAGCATTGCAATCTGCGTCAATATTTTATTTCTTTGCTTGTCCGGCAAAGAAAACACAAATTGCTTTATGTCCGCGGTTTCAGCATCTTGGTAAACAAAAAGTCTTTTCACGAAACACTCTCTTTCCCAGAATAGAGGAAAGGGATCACACGACAAGATAGATCGCGTAATCCCTGTTCCTGATGCAATTACGAGTACTTACTCTTCAAAAACTCTAAAAATAACGCTTCAAGTTCCCGATCGCTGCTGATTTTACTCAGATACGGTTCAAATTTTTTGCGGTTAAACGAAATTTTTCTGGGTTTGCTGCGCTCCAATCTTTCTGCTTCAATGCGGTTACATGCCTTCCCGAGATCGCCCGCCGCTACATGCGGTGGGGGGCAAGCTTTTTTGATGCGCTGCATTGCGGCAACCGGGAGCTGCCAATGATCTGTTTCTAATCGTTCCAAAAACAGATTCTGCGTTTCTTCATCGTAATAGGAGATTGCAACTCCACACATCAGATTCAGGCGCCGATCGTCTACTGCCTCAAGTAACGACCCAATCAGATAGGTTAGGCGAATCATGCGGCGCAACTGATTTACGTCTACACCAAAAAAAGTTGCAACCGTATCACGGGTTTTCAACATGTGGTCATTTTGACCACATGTGTGATTTATGAGATCATTGCGCTTTCCCTGTCTCTTTTGTGCATCCAACAACGCACGATACGCCCAACCTCGTTCACTCGGAAGCAGCCCCTGCCGCCGCTGAAGATTGGTCACCGTGGCAATCACAATCGCACGGTCATCGTCGACTGGCTCGATATCGGCCTGAATTTCCGTCCACCCAAGTAATTTGCAGGCAGCAACACGGTTATGGCCGCTGAGGATTTCATATCGATCTCCAAAGGGCCGAACCTTAATCGCCTCCAGCAGTCCGTTTGCGGCAATATCATCAGCCAATGCGCGCAGATTTTCTTCGCTGTACGGTTTAAAGCCAATATTTGCTGTTCGGAACGGGCAAAGCTGGGCAATCGGCAGGTTAGCAGTTCGTTTTCGCTGTGTCGGCGGCAGTTTGCCGCCAAACAACACTTCATACGCTTGATCTTCTGCACTTTTCGGTGCGTCAACAGATTCTACCTGCGTTACAGCTTCCGCGCGTCGGCGCAGCGTTGAGGCAATATTAGGTTTGCTCATGCAGTATCACTTCCTCCGCCATACGTGAGTACGATTTTGCAGCAGGGCAGTCCGGTGCATACTCCAGCAGGCTTTCGCCATACGCTGCGTGTTCTGCAACGCGGATCGAATAGTCGATTGGCTGCGCAAATACATGGATTTGCTTGCCATAATCCGCCTCGATTTGTTCTCGAACGGCTTTCGCCAGCAGCGTCCGTCCCTTATACATGGTCAGCAACAAACCACGCACACATAGGTTCGGCTGATAGCTTTTTCGCACGCGCCGCACCAGTTCCAATGTATCCGGCAGGCCCTCTGCGTCCAGATAATGTGCCTGTACCGGGATGATGATTTCATCTGATGCTGCAAGCGCATTGATCATTTGTAAATCCGGATGCGGGCTGCAATCGATCAATATGTAATCATATTGCGGCCGAAGGATATCCACGATACTTTTTAGGACATAGACCGGTTGGATATCATCCTGCTCGCTGAACATAGATGCCGTCGCCTGCATGACTGATAATCGTGTCGCGATACCGCTCAGTTTTTGGTTTGCAGGCAATAGATCCAGTTTGTTTTGGTGAAGAATTGCTTGCTCGATACTTCTTGCGAGTACCTCCGGACTGTCGATTGCTTGGCACATAAGCGTTGTAAGTGTCACACTACAATCATTTGGAAGAATACCCATAGATTTTGTAAGGGATGCTTGGCTGTCGTTATCGATCAGCAACACCTTTTTCTCTTTGTCCGCGATGGCCGCTCCCAGATTAAAGGTGGTCGTTGTTTTTCCGGTTCCACCTTTTATGTTTACAATGGAAAATACTGTACCCATTTAAAAAACATCCTTTCAAATTATAGTCCACAATCAGAAATCTGCTAACAAAGAGCCATATACTCTTGTGTGCAGCTGCTAACAAAGTTGCTAACATGAACTACTTGCAGAAAAGGGGAGTACATGCAAACACTGCACAGAAACGTAGAAAACCCCCGACCTTTCAGTTCATAACCGTTGCTTTATTGCACCATTTGCGCGTAATGCGCGAGTACCTAACGGCTACGAACCAAAAGGTCGGGGGTTCGAATCCCTTCTGGCGTACCA
>OEQS01000039.1_pt1 | contig 23975 bp, 18 predicted proteins | sample 1539731 | NCBI WGS metagenome assembly OEQS01 (sample SAMEA3891890, study PRJEB23780) | metagenome | biome: terrestrial biome; feature: animal house; material: Caecal content | place: Italy | collected 2015-05-05 | reverse complement strand
GTGAAACCATGGATCAAATGGATCAGAATGTAAATCAGGAAACGCAGCGTATCCCGCAGCAGGGGTCACGCCGCCGTCGCAGCCGCAGGCAGAAAAACGGCGGTTGCGCGGGTACGGTGGTATATGTGATTGCGGTGCTGGGTATTTCGATTATCCTGTCATTGGCGGCGATCTTTGTGGCAAACGATGTGTTTGCGTTTGTCAAGGAAAACGCAGTCAAGGAGATCACCGTGACCGAGAACACCGATCTGCTTTCGATCGCCAAGCAGCTGGATAACGAAGGCGTGATCAATTACGGTACGATTTTCAAGCTATATGTCCGTATCAAGGGCGATAACGAAGGTGTACTTGCCGGTTCGTATTCGCTCAACCCGAATATGGACTACGGTCAGATCGTGGACACGCTGGTCAATGCGTCGAGTACCGAGACCATGAAGATTACCATTCCAGAGGGCTATTCGGTGGCGCAGATCAAGCAGCTGCTGCTCGACGAGCATGTTTGCACGTCGGATGCGATTGACGAGGCGCTCAATGAGCACCCGTTCAAGCATGAGTTCCTGCAGGGTGAGTTGCCTGCTGAGGAGGGGTGGCTCGAGGGTTATCTGTTCCCGGACACCTATGAGATTTATAAGGGCAATGCTACCGTAGTTGACACGATCAACAAGATGCTCAACAACTTTGACAGTAAGTATGACGATGAGATCAAGGCGGGCGCCGAGGCGCTCGGCCGGTCGATGCATGACATTGTTACGATAGCATCGCTGATCGAGCGTGAGGCACAGGCCGACAGTGAGCGCGCTACGATCGCGGGCGTTATCTACAACCGTCTGAACAATGCCAGCGAGTTCCCGTATTTGCAGGTGGACGCTTCTGTCCTGTACGGTTTGGGCCGTACCGGCGGCACGCTGAGTCAGGAGGATCTGGACAAAGATACGCCGTACAACCTGTACACCAAGGAGGGCCTGCCGCCCGGACCTATCTGTAATCCGGGTTATGCATCGCTGTATGCAGCTGCGCATCCGGAGCAGCATAATTACTATTACTATGTCGCTATGCCGGACGGTACGCATCTGTTTGCCAACAGCTATGCCGAGCATGAGGCCAACATTGCCGCTTCCAACGCGGCGCAGGCGGCCGCCGCGAGCGCGGAGGGCAGCAGTGAAGGGGAATAATCTGCCGGAACTGCTCGCCCCGGCGGGCGATATGGAAAAATTGCGTTTTGCGATCGCCTATGGTGCGGATGCGGTTTATCTGGCCGGGCAGAAGTTTGGTATGCGTGCGGCTGCGGCAAACTTTGACGATGAAGCGCTGCGCGCAGGTATCACCTATGCGCATGCGCGCGGTGTCAAGTGCTATATTACGGTGAATATCATGCCGAGCGAGCGCGACCTGCATGCGCTGCCTGCATATTTGGAGTTGCTTCAGGATGCGGGTGCGGATGCACTCATCGTGGCCGATGTGGGGGTGATCCGGCTTGCCCAAAAGTATGCGCCGCGTGTGCCGCTGCATATCTCGACACAGACAAGCATCCTGAACCACGAGGCGGCGAACTTCTGGGCAGACCTTGGTGCGGAGCGGATTGTGCTGGCACGCGAACTGTCACTGGAAGAGATTGCGGAAATTCGCGCCAACACGCCTAAAACGCTGGAGATAGAAGCATTTGTGCACGGCGCTATGTGCATTTCCTATTCGGGACGCTGCCTGATATCGCAGTATATGACCGGGCGCGATGCCAACCGTGGCGCATGTGCCCAGCCTTGCCGCTGGAATTATGCGCTGATGGAGGAAAAACGGCCGGGCGAGTTTTTCCCGGTTGAGGAGGACGCGCGAGGAACCTACCTGTATAACTCCAAAGACTTGTGTATGATCGGGCATATTCCGGAGTTGGTGCGCGCAGGCGTGGACTCGCTCAAGATTGAGGGGCGCAATAAGACGGCGTATTATGCAGCTTGCGTCACCGGTGCATACCGTGCAGCGCTGGATGCCTATGCTGCTGACCCAGCGGGCTTCGAGCTTCCGCAATTCTGTCTTGACGAGGTAAACAAGGTCAGCCACCGTGATTACTACACCGGTTTTTATTTTGGCTCGGAGGAAATTGGTCAGCACTACGGCGACAGCCAGTATATTCGCGACTATGAGGTTGTGGGTATGCCGGTTGACTGCGGTGTGGATGGACACGCAGTGTTTGCACTGAAAAACCGGATTTTCAAAGGGGAAGAGATCGAGCTGATCCAGCCCGGACAGCCGCCATATCGTTTCCGCGCGGAGGGTATGACGGACGATGATGGGACGGCGCGGGAGCTATTCAACGTGCCGCAGATGCGGGTGCATTTTACGTTCCCATTCCCAGTGGACGAATATGCGATTTTGCGCAAAGAAAAAGAACGGCCTTGATGGCTACCATTCATGGGACATCTTGAGATTAACCCGAGAATAACTGACTGAGGGAGAATCTATGGTGCCTGTCGTAAAAGTCAAATAAGAAAATAGACGCAAGCCATGTTCTTATGGCTTGCGTCTATTGTTATGTTAACTTTCTAATGCGGGGGAACGATTTTGTGGTAATCGTCAAACCTACGGATGCATGAATAGCGCCGCAGTCCACTCCTCATCAGGAAGTTGGATCACAACGCTGCTTCTCATAAAATCTTGCAATCAGCTGGCGCAAAATGTAGTGTCATTTTCTCAGCCTAGTACGATTCTGCCATGCGGACCGCGGTGTTATACAGAGCACCCAGCGCAGATACCGGTAGGGATTTAAACCGTTTTCCTTCGCAGTTTCGATCGGCTATACAGCACGGCGCTGAATTGTGTGTCTGCCGGCGTATAGGCAGCCAGTTCTTTGGCCCATCACAAAGGACTTTATGCTTTGTTCTGCCCGGTTATTGCTGATCTCCAACCGGCTATTTGCCAGATAACGCATCCAAAGAAACATCTGAAAATTGGCTGGGTAAGGTCACGATCTCCATGCAGACGGATGGCCGGACGCGGAGCTAGTCGGAGAGTTACAATCAGAACAACCAATGGCTAGCTGGGAACTGATACTCCCCAGTGAGCTTGCCATCATGGCAGATAACAGATGCATCTTGGCATGGTCAAGCCCCCTATAATCTTTCAAACGGCCTGATTGTAGTTACTGCGCACGTTTGATGAGCGGCGGGAGAGTGGCCTCGTTGGCAATATTTCGACAAGGCAATTATAGGAGGTTTCGATTCAGTGAAAGATGATGAGTTGCCGCACCAGTCCGGCGGAATGCCGCGCAAAATGACGTTTGATTCTAGTGTGATATAGAGTATTGTGGGATGCCCCAACTATGATAACCGTCATGGATCTGACTTTGTAAACACAGGCATTGTACAATCATGTACCTTCTGGATTTTCCGATAACTCCTCCTGTGAAATCACCATATGGCTGATGTTCAGGGTACCCGTCAGGACCTCCTCAGTCACTACACCATCATTGGGAGCCTGTTGTTCAAGACTGCCAGTGACGGAAACGATGGTAATAGTTCCGTTTTTCGTTACCGAGGCATCCACAAACCATGTCTGACAGGGCATGTCCATTCCATTTTCATCTGGACAAACACCATAGATATCTTCATTGTCTTGAATAACAGAGATCGCAGCTTCGCGGGTAGCCGATAGTCGGTTGGTCAGATCTGTACGGTCAGCCAGTTCTCGTTGCCAGAGAAAAAGCCCTGCCGCTATTGCAAGTAACAGAACTACTGCCACTGACATCAGAAGTAATCGACGGGAGATTCGCCGGGGGCTGGAGATTCCGGGGGAAAAGGAGGTGGGACAGTTGTGTTCATAACAATGCTCCTTTAAAGAAACTTCAGATATACCGTTGCCACCCAGAAAGAGGCTTTTGATATTTATCAGTATATCAGAAATTTAAATAATGCAAGAATTTAAGGATTTAATAGAATGAATCAAATTAAAATACATATCTAAGTGATTTTATCAATACTCAATCAAGAATTTATAAGATTCTACAAGGTGGAAGAGAAAAGCGGCGGATTCCTAAAGTGTCGGGATGAGAAGCGTGCGTGAAATGGAGAGGTTGGTTGACAGATAGTGTATAAAAAAATATAAAAAAAATAAAATGGGAGGGGGAAATTGCATGAATGAACTGCAGGCACAGAGAAAGCTGAAACGAATGGCGATCGCATTTGCCGCCATCAGCGTGATAATTCTACTGTGCGGTCTCTATGCTTCCTTCTTGTTGACCGATATTTTCCAATCCACGCAGAAAGAGCAGGCCCAAAATCAGATTCAGGAGTATCAGAATGGTTTGATACGGAAAGTTCATTCTGATCAACAGCCGTTGTATACACTGGCTGGCTTTTTGAAGTACGACGAGGAACTGGCTTCGGAAGGCTTTATCCAGAGCCTGTATCAGGCTTGCAACCAAACCAGCTTTATGCGCATGGCCTACTTTAACCAGAGCCGTACTGGGGTGCGGGTGGCCAGTAATAACACGATAGAGACGAAGTATTCCCAAAGTCAGCTTCCTTCCGCCGCACAGCAGGCGGTAGATGAGGCATGGCAAGGACAGGGATCCATTTCTGCCATCTATTATGATGAGGAACTTCGAGAGACAGTAGTAGCTTATGCGGTACCGGTGTGGACGGAAGATGAAATTACAGGTGTGCTGGTGGCTACGAAGAGTCTCAGCACCTTTGCAGAGGTACTCAACAGCGGCAGCGCCTTGGGGGACAATGGTGTGGTGGCACTGGTGGACAGCGCCGGAAATGTAATTACCGGTTCCCAACGTGTCACCGACACGGGCTTGGCCAGCGTTTACAACTGGGAGTCTATTGACGGTGCTGAAAAGAAAGAGCTGGTTGCCGCATTACAGAACCTGAAAAAGGCGACATTATCTCTCACAATCTATGATTATGATTGTTATGCTCTGGTAGAGCCGGCACAGATCCGGGACTGGAGCTTGGTGCTGATCCATACCCAGACCGGCTTTACCGACCCGCTGTATCAGAATGTTCTCATCACCCGTCTTACTACCGGTATTCCGCTGGTGTTGGCCATAGCCTGCATTTTCTATGGCTATCGACAGATGCGCAAAATCAACCGTGATCTGCTGAAACTGGCCTATTATGATGGCCTTACCGGGGCTTATAATCAGGAAAAGTTCAACCGACTGCTGGAGTTGATTTTGGAGGAAAAAAAGCCTTGTTGTGTGGCGGCTCTGAACATACGACATTTCAAATTTATCAATGAGTTATTTGGCGTGGAGCAGGCCAACCGCTTGCTATGTCACATCAAAATATTGATGGATAGGATGTGTCAGAGCGGAGAATTTTTCTGTCGACAGGGAGCGGATTGCTTCTACCTCCTGTTGGCGGAGACCGAGCGTGAGCCGGTGTTCCAGCGGATTGCGCTGCTCATGGAGCAGATCAGCAACACTGCCATTTATCATCAGAAGCAATATCCGGTGTTGTTATACTGTGGTGTAGCGTTCTGTACGGAGTACAGAGATGAGAGCGAGATAAGAACGGAATTGATGAGACGGGTGTTACTGGCTTTGGGACAGGCCAAGCGCAGCGGTGTGCATAATATTTGTTTCTATGACCAGGCACTGCATCGACGGGAACAGCTTCAGAACTATATTGAAAGTCATATGAAGCAAGCGCTCCACGACCACGAATTCCAGATGTACCTCCAGCCGAAAATCAATCTGAAAACCGGAAAGCTGGGCGGTGCGGAGGCTCTGGTGCGTTGGGCCACCGGGGATGGGGAAATGATTTTTCCAGATCAGTTCATCCCGCTATTTGAGGAAAATGGATTCTGTGTCCAGCTGGATCTATATATGGTGGAACAGGCGTGCTGCCAGTTGCGGAATTGGATGGATCAGGGTCGGAAGCCCATTCCGATTTCGGTAAATCAGTCGAAACTGTTGTTTTATGAACCAGACTATGTGCAGAGGCTATGCCATATCATTTCCAACTATGATATTCCGGCCAATCTCATCACGCTGGAAATTCTGGAGGGTCTGGCCCTCAACAGTCTGGAGGAATTGAACCAGAAGATCGCTCAGTTACGACATAAGGGTTTCCGGATCTCTATGGACGATTTCGGCAGCGGCTACTCGTCGCTCAATACCTTGGGTAACATACAGATTGATGAACTGAAGCTGGATCGGGGATTCCTCATGGCCGCAGCCAAAGAAAGTGGTGGTCGTCAGCGGCTGATTATGGAACAGATCATTCTGCTTGCCCAAAAAATGGATATCTCTACTGTCGCCGAAGGCGTGGAAACGGCTAGGGACGAAGAGATGATCCAGGAACTGGGGTGCGATTTTGGTCAGGGTTACTATTACAGTCGGCCTCTCAGCGTCAAGGAATTTAGTGAACGCTATATGAAATAGCTTTCGGCACTACGGCCATCAGTTTCCCCCAAACATTATATTTTGAAAAACGGGTCTGTTGTAAATCGAACTTTGAAATTAGGCAAAGAAAAAGCAAGTGGGAATCGCCATTTTGACGATTCCCACTTGCGTTTTCAAGAACAAAGTTTTTGTTTGAGCCTGAAAATTTCATTTTGCAATAGCCCCGCTTTCTTTTTGCACTGAAGAAAGACTATTTTTTGCTGGAAAGTTCCTTTACAATCGCTGCAATATGTTGCAAAGAAGAGACATCCAGATTTTTCGCATCCTCAATCAGGCTGGCAATCAGCGAGGGCGCGGAGTTGTCCTCATCGAAAAATTGTTGTGGGGTAATACCAAAGTATTCGCAAATATAGAATAGCCCTTGTAAGGACGGCAGAGCCTTGTGGTTCTCAATCTGGTTAATATAGCTGCTATTCTGCCCCAGAGACAGCGACATATCACGTGCAGAAACCTTCTTCTGCAGCCTCAATTGTGCGATACGGTTTTGAGTAAATTCCTCATACATGGGAACTCCCTCCTTCTCGCACTATTCTATATCGCAAGTTATCATATAATACGATATAAAATCCTTTGTATTGCTTGACACAAGATATATAATCCTTTATATTTTAATATACAAAGGTTAAAATATCGTAAAGTAAGAAATTATGGCAGGCAAAAGTTTTTTTTGTGTAATCAGGCACCAAGATATTTCGGCATGAAGTTTTGGAAATAGTGATAGCGGACAGATATATACATTTTATCCGGTTTTGCCGATGGGACGGCTTTCGGTTCTTTGTATTGTTCTTTTCATGTAAACAATAAACTTATTGTTTCTGGGGCAACTCCTCTCATTTAAATTTATACGAATTGTTGACACGAAAAAGAGGAGCGGTTAATATAAAATTAACTGTAGTCCCCTTATCGTTTCACGGAATAGGGGGGCTATCTGCCAATAGAGAGGGAAACTGCACATGGAAGAAAAGTGGAAATTTTTTGAGTATTTAGATGAGTTTGTTTATGTAACTAACATGGATACAGATGAACTGATTTACATGAATGCCCATTTGAGAAAAGCGCTTGATATTCCGGATGACCAGACATATCAAGGGAAAAAATGTTATGCCGTTCTTCAGCACAACACGGCCAAATGCCCATTTTGCAATAACGAAAAGTTAAGACAGGGGTATTTTGAATCCTGGATACACCATAATCCGGTACTGAATAAGCGATTTCTCATCAAGGACACGATGCTGGAACATAATGGGCAGCGTTATCGGTTGGAGATTGCCATTGATACCAGCTCTGATGTAGTATCCCAGACCCCTCACCACTGTGCCCGTGTGGAAAATCTTCTAAGCCAATGTCTTCAGTTTATTTTCTCTACCACCCGTTCGGAGGAATCCATTACCCGATTATTGTCCTTTTTCGGTGAAACTTTTTCCTGCGACAGAGCCTACATTTTCGAATTGGATGGCGACTATGTTCACAACACCTATGAGTGGTGTGCCGATGGTATTATTCCTCAGAAAGAAATTTTGTCAACCCTGCATATATCAGCTGTTGATTGGTGGTTTGAGATGTTTCGGGATTCTTCTACCATGGTTCTGCCAGATATTGAAGAACTCCGCACAACATATCCAACCACCTATGCCGTTCTTAAACCGCAAGGCATTACCTCGCTTGCCGTTGGTGTCATTCAGGATGAGTCAGGGGAAATTGGTTTTTTCGGAGTTGATAATCCTGATCCTGCAATGGTTTCTGTCATTACATCGCTGATCCGACTTATCGGCTATTTTATTTCCGTTCTTCTCAAACGTCGAGACCTATTTATAAAATTGAATCAGCTCAGTTATCACGATCCGCTGACAGGAGTATTGAACCGTCATGCTCTGGAAGGGTATTATAAGCCCAGTGATTTGTCGAGCTTAGGGGTTATCTACTGTGATATTACTGGCTTGAAACAGGTAAACGACAAAAAAGGACATGAAGCTGGCGATCAGATGATTCGCCACTGCTATCAACTGATTGCTGATAATTTGGAAACAGATCAAATTTTCCGGGTTGGTGGCGATGAATTTGTTGTTCTGTGTTTAGATTGGCCCAATGACCGCTTTATGCGTTCTGCTTTGTGGCTGAAGCAGGCCGTCAAAAAAGATGAGTATCATATGGCAGTTGGATATGCATGGTCTGACCAGAGTCCGCTTGATCTGGAATCGCTCATGCAAATCGCAGACCGTGTAATGTATGAAGATAAGCAAGACTATTATCAGCAGCATCCAACAGAGGCACGCCGCACGCCCCTGTCACATCTTTCAATACAAGTTGATGAAACTCTTTGCAACGGTCAGCAGGATAGTACACAATCCATGCTGCGGGAGTTTCTGGATACGTCATACCACGATATGCATACAGTCGTCAGGGCAATGACAGAGGACAACAGTTCCAGCTACTTCTATATGGGAGATATCAAAAAGGATTTGTTCTATATCTCTGATAATATGAGAGATGATTTTGGGTTTGAGAGCAATCTGGTGCCAGATCTTCTGCATAACTGGGCAAGTCGAATCACGGAAAAAGAATACCGGGATTTATTCCTGAACGATATTGCAAGTATGGTACAGGAAAGACGTCCAATTCACGATACGATCTATCGCATCAAGGATGTTTATGGCAATCATCTTTTGGTTCGCTGCTTTGCTGTTATGAGTTGGGAGGTAGAAAGACGGAAGCCATCCTTTATCGTTGGACGAATTACCCATCAGGATACCAATCTGGTGGTTGATCCCATCACTGGTTTTCCACGGGAGCATGCAGCGGTTCAACACATACAGGAGATAGCAAACCGCAGACAACAAACTCTGATTATAGGGTTTTCCGTAAATGGATTTACCGAGTTAAACAGAACGAGAGGACGGGCGTACAGTGATCATCTGCTCAAACAGCTCGCGAACACTCTGCTGGAGCGGTTTAGCTGGAAAATGTCCTTTTTCCGCCTGGATGGTATACGGTTTATGGCTGTGCTCAAACCACACTGTTATGGTGAATTGCCGGCATCATTGGTGGAGCAGATTCGTGATGTTGCAGCGGAGTGTTTTGCGGATATTGGAATTCAAAAGGAGTACCTTTGTTCTTGTGCTACAATAGATTATCCCGTAGATGGGCTTGATACAGGTAATCTCATTGTCAGTTTGAGTGATTTGATCCGTGTAGGAAAACAATCTACAGGACAAGCTTATGTTGCATATATGCCGCAATATTTAGAACGCCTTCAGTACACTGCTAACATGACACTGGCGCTTGGGCGTGATGTAAGGAATGATATGGCTAACTTCCGCATTGTGGTACAGCCCGTTGTATCAGCCCAAGATGGTTCTGTTGTGGGTGGGGAGGTATTGCTCCGATGGAGATACCACGATACGGATATTTCGCCTGCCGTATTTATTCCCCTATTGGAACAAAGCAAGCTAATATGCAATGTGGGACGTTGGGTATTTGAGGAAACGGTGCGCACCTGTGTCCGGTTGAGAAGCTTTTACCCAGACCTGTACCTGAGTTTCAATGTCAGTCTTCAACAACTTACGGATGTGCAGTTGATTCCTTTTATGGAGTCAATGTTGAAAAAATACCATCTTCCCAGTGATGCAGTGGTGGCTGAGTTAACGGAGAGCTGCCTGGATGAGCAGTCGGATGAATTAAGGACTTACTGTAAAGAATGTCAGCGTCTGGGGATAAGAACAGCGCTGGATGATTTCGGGAGCGGCTACTCTTCTTTGCGGATGCTGTTACAGTATCCCTTTGGCATCATAAAAATGGATCGATCCCTCATCATAGAGGCAACAGAATCACAGGAAAGGAATGAATTGATCTATCAAATGGTCTGTGCATTCCGTCAATTTGGAAAGACTATTTGCATAGAAGGTGTTGAGAGTAGTCAGGAAAATGAACTGGCTATTCAGGCCGCTTGTCATACTATTCAAGGATATTATTATCACGAGCCGATGGAATTAAATGATGTATTTGAGTTGTTCAGCCAATCAATGTGATGGCAGAGTGCATCGTTAATGGAAACAGCTACATATATGATCTTTCGAAAAAGGGGTGAGGATAGAAATTGAAGCAACTCATTGACAGAGATAAAAAGATCCAGGCGGTTAAGGAATTAACCAGCTTTATGCTTCACAAGTACTATTGCGAAAACGATATAGAAGCTATTGTCGAATATTTTGACGATAAGATGAGTTGGCTTGGCGCAGGTGAGGGTGAATATGCCGTTGGCACTGAAACTGTTTCTGGGATTTTTCAGAAATTTGCTGGTATGGTGCCGAAATGTAACATCTGGGACGAAGAATATGATGCGATTGACATTTCTCCGGATATTTACATTTGTACAGGAAGAGGATGGATTGCCACCGATCCCTCCACTGATATTTATCTGTGCGTACATCAACGTATTACTACTGTTTTTCGCTGGATAGATGGCACTCCCCGCTGCTGCCACATTCATATCTCCAATCCCTACTCTGAAATGACTCAACAGGATGTGGGATTTCCCACACAAATGGGGCAGTACACATATGAATATCTGCATAAATCCATTGATGAGCACAAGAGAAAGATTGAAGAGCAAACGGAAATCCTGAAAAAATTGAGTTTTGAAGATTTACTCACCGGAGTTTTTAACCGAAATAAGTTCAACCTCGCCATGCAAAGATTTGAAATGGAGTCTTTTTCTCACTTAGGGATAGCATCTATCGACTTAAACGGGTTAAAGAAAGTCAATGACCAAATGGGACATAGCGCTGGAGATAGTCTGATCTGCCATACAGCAGACCACATCGCCCGTGTATTTCCAGGAAAATGCTACCGTATAGGCGGTGATGAATTTGTGGTTATTGATACAGAACTAGAAGAAAGTGCCTTTCGGAAAGCGATCGCTACCATGAAAGAAAATATGGCACAAGAAGGTATCAGTGTTTCTGTGGGCATATCGTGGAGATGTAGCCGTTGCAACATAAAGGAGCAGTTTGACGAAGCGGATCGTCAAATGTATCAGACGAAAGCCACATTTTATAGTTTACATGACAATGACCGGCGGCGGGAACATTGAACAAACAAAGAAAAACGGAGTCAGTTGCGGATTGCAACAGGCTCCGTTCTTTCATTACTGCTGGATTAGGTTTTGTTTGAAAGAAGTTGCAAAACAGGATAAGGCTGGGTGAGGGCGTTTTCTACGGGAAGCCAGGGGATAAGTTCGCGGCTTATGCTGAGGTATGTATGGTTTTTATGCTGAATAAACGCATCCAACCCTTCTGATCATAATTTTTTACCCGCGCAGCCGCTGTGTACCAATTTATTCCCATATTTCGAGCTGGTTCATTGATACTTATTTGGCCCGCCAAACACATCCGAAACCCTTTTGCTTTTTTTCGATTTTTACTTTTAACTTCTGTTGTATAATAAACGCTCCCTCCATGAGAGCATGTGTTTTATTTCACTGTCTCTCATGGAGGGAGCATATCAGTTTTCCAGCATCAGGGGGGATTTGTCTATTGTCCGTTTTTACTGGACCTGTTCAGTACGTCAACATCAGGACGAGATTTCTTATTTATTTAAATTCTCGTGATTGCGGTATGCAATTTCCTGCAGCTGCTTATACAGCGCCTGAATGTTGTACTTTTTGGGGAATTCGAAAGTTTTTTCTTCTACGGTGGCTCCGCTGCTCACCTTGAAGTATGGAGATGAGATATAGTGTACGTTAATTTCGCTATCATCTAAGCCGAAGCCAGATGTTTCGGCGGATACATGAATGATACTGCTGAGATTGATCGAATCCACGCGCATTTTCTGGCCGGTGGCACCCTGTTTATCGAAGTCGATGATGCGCTTGTCAGTAAACAATACAACATCTCTGACAAGACGGAATCCGGTCTGAATTGCTTCGCCGTCCATGAGGTATGCACCATATTCCTGCTGCAACTCTTCGGGACTAATTTCATTCATGTTACCAAGAGCGCCCTGCGCAATGGCACCGCCAAGTTTGTCCATAAATCCCATGTTATTTGCTCCTTTTCTATTGGGTTGACAAAGTGTGCCAACTCTGTATAATGTATTTAGAGAGTACGCGGATCATACCGTGCTTTCTGTGAGACCGTCAAGGGGTAGGAGCCTTGGCGGTCTTTTTATGCTTATCCACCGAAGCAACAAGGGATGCTCGTGATGATGCTATTTTGATATTTATAGATATTTTGTTTCGTAGAGACAACTTTATTGGCGAGATCGGTCTGCGATATTCCAATTTCTTTGCACCGTAGTTTAATACGATTGCCTACATTTATCAGAGAAACCTTCTTTACTTTGGAATTTTTATTATAGCACAAAAAGGTACTTAGTCAACACAATAATAACTTTACAAGATACAATAGCAATAGTATATCTGTGGAAACTTGATATGTAGCGGCGGGTACGCTGCTGGGTAGCACGTTCGGCATCGGTAAAGGTTTTCTGTGCGGCTGACCGGCATGAGGGTCAGTTGGCTGACACCGGCGCATACTGACTCGCGCAGCCATCCTCTCTGGAAAACAGGGCTGAAGTCGGTTCGGAAATTGCAGTACGGTGTGGAATATGGTATGATGGTTTCACAAAAGCAGGATTTTGCGGAAAGGCAGCGGAGAAGATGACCAAGCAGACCAAGGCGTGGCAGCAATACCACGCGGAAATCGCGCTCAACTGGTCCGTGCTGCCCCAAGCGTTGCAACGGCAAGCGGAGACCATCCGAAGCCCCGCGCGCATCGACGCGGCAGCGGTGTACTGCGCAATCATGAAGGATATCGACCTTCTGTGCCGTTGCATGGCGCTGCTGCGCGTGACCTTGCCAGCGCTTGAGCAGTGATGGTGCGCGCTATTATCTGATCGACTATTTTGAGGAGAACAGCAAGTACGGCGATAGCGTAACCGTGCAGGAGGAGCATCAGAACATCGCCAGACATATCGGCATGAGCGTATATACGGTTGGACGCAACATCCAAAAGCTGCGGTAGTCTGGCGAAATTTTGTCAAAAAACCGGCATATCCTCATGATGAGGAAATAGCAACTAAAAATAGAGCAGGACATTTGCGGAGAATGATGAAAATATGCGAAGGACACCTGTTCTATGAAGAAAAAGGAAAAGCTTATGATGGAGATAAAAAAGAGAGGGCAAGAAAATGTGCAGAAACACTGAAAAAAGCAACATTTTGATGCGCGAAAAGGCAGCTTCGCCGCGGGCATTGGTGTACGGCTCGCTCAATCTGGACAACGTCTACACGGTCGATCATATCGTCGCACCCGGCGAGACGCTGGCATCCACCAGCTTTCGGCAGGGCGCCGGTGGCAAGGGACTCAATCAGGCGATTGCGCTGGCTAAGGCTGGCGCGCCGACAGCATTGGCTGGGCGTATCGGGGCGGACGGTCAGATGTTGCGGGATGCTTGCACGCGATATGGTGTGGATGCCGGTCAGGTGCTAACGGTTGACGAACCGACTGGCAACACGATCATCCAAGTCGACCGCAAAGGGCAGAACTGTATCCTGCTGTTTGGCGGCGCAAACCGGACGCAGACTGAGGAACAGATCGACCACACGCTAGCGGGGTATCAGGCGGGCGACTACCTGTTCCTGCAAAACGAGGTCAACCTGCTACCGTATCTGATCGAGCGGGCACACATGCGCGGTATGCAGATCGTGCTCAACCCGTCGCCGGTTGAGCCGTCGCTGCTGGATGCCGGACTGGAAAAGTTGTCGTGGCTGATCTGTAACGAGGTTGAGGGTTGGCAGATGACCGGCGCGCGTGAGCCGCAGGATATTCTCGACCGGCTGCGCACACAGTATCCGGGCGTTAATCTGGTGCTGACGCTAGGGGAACATGGCGCGATGTGTTTGGAGGACGGCACGGTATACCATCAGTCTTGCTGCCCGGCTGAGACGGTGGATACTACCGCAGCGGGCGATACCTTTACCGGCTTCTTCTTTGCCCAGCGCATGGCAGGGCAGGGAGCGGCACAGGCGCTCGCGGTCGCGGCGCGCGCGGCGGCTATCACGGTATCGCGGCCGGGTGCTGCAGATTCCCTCCCCGGCATGGACGAGGTGATTGAGGTGATGACGGGGTAAGCTATAAGATGGGACATGGCATAAAGTATGATTTATTGCAGCTGGCACCGGTCAGCGCTTCATTGAGCGTGTTCAGCCGTCAGATGTCCGCTATTCTCAAGGTGCCGATTTTGGTCGACTAGATCGGTACGCAGCTGGTGTCAATAATCACAGAACCATGGGTTGGCATGGTCACTGGGCTGTTGAGCAACTGCATCACCGGTATTCGGTTATGTGGTCGGTGCATCAGCAGTCGGCATGAGTACCGGCTGCGAGGTGATCGCAGTAAAACACATGGGTATGAAGATTTGTGGCATTTCGTGCATCACCAACATGGCGGCAAGCATCTTTGACCAGCCGCTCAACCACAAAGGTGTGCAGGAGGGTGGTCGACCGGGTGCAACAGCAGTTCAAGCGTCTGGTGACAGCGGTGATTGAAGGGTGGCAATGATAGGATTTGCAAGACAATATGGGTGTGATATCGACGTGCTTTTCACGAATTTCGGACAAAACTATTATTTTTTCTGCTTTTCGGGGGAGAATTGTGTTAAAACTAAAATATCGCCCGGTTTGATTTCCGTGTTGCCGGAAGGGATGATGGTATCCATACCACGTTTGACAAGAATAATACGGGTAGAATGCATTTGCGGGATTTGAGAAAGCGTTTTGTTGGAATATTGTCTTTGACTTCCCACTACAATTTCACGCAGCACAAGGTGTTCCCGATCATCAAAACTCCGTGCTGCTAAAACCAATAGGTCTCCAGCTTCCAGCATAGTCTGACCCGTGGGAATGATGATCTCATCCCCACGAATAATCATAGAAACGAGTAATTCCGTTGGCAATCGCAGTTGCTGCAAAGTTTGCTGGCACCAGCTGTGCGTTTTATCCAGATGAATCTTGATGAAACTGATGTCACTATCTTCCTGATAATCGTTAAATGTATGATTGACGTCTGCGGTTCGATCAATCATGGAGAGTTTCTTTGCCACCCATGGCAGCAAAGTTCCTTGTATGGAAATGGACATGATTACCATGCAAAATACTAAATTATATAGGTTATAGGTAATTTGGATATCACTGAGAACTGCACCAATTGCAAATACAATAGATGCTGCGCCCCGCAATCCGGCCCACGAAACCATAGCAATCTGCTGCGGTTTTGCGCGGAAAGGGGCCAGTAGTACAGCGGTCACTACCGGACGTACCACCATGGTAAGGAGCAGCATCAATACAACCGCTGGCACAAGAACCGTAGGTAGATCCACCGGGGTGACCAGCAGCCCCAACAGGAAAAAGATCTGGACTTGAGCGACATGGGTCAGCACGTCAAAAAAGTGGATCAGATATTTCTTTTGGGACAATTTTGCATTGCCAATCCAAATGCCGCACAGATAAACACTTAGATAGCCGTTTCCGTTGAAATAGGACGGGATAGCATAGGCGAGCATCATAATGGCAAGCAGGAAAATGGTGTGGCTTTGCTGTGTGGGAAGCAGTTGTTGGTGGAGAAGCTTTACAGCCAGCCATCCCATAGCCACGCCGCAAAGGACACCGATACCAATTTGCTGTGCCAACAGCAGCGGGACATGAACTGATTCGCCGCCTATCAGCGCAACGGCTACGGTTGTGAGCATATAACTCATAGGGTCGTTGGAGCCAGACTCCACCTCCAGCAGAGAGTCTGTATGATATTTCAGCGCTAACTTTTGGGAGCGCAGGATATTAAATACCGAAGCAGCGTCGGTGGAGGAAATGACTGAACCGATGAGAAAGCTCTCTAACCATGGCAGAGAAAGAGCAAAATGGGCGAACACCGCAACGCCGCTGGCTGTCCCCGCTACGCCCAGAGTGGACAATATTACAGAAGGAGCCAATACCGGACGGGCAACCCTGATATTGGTTCCGAATCCGCCGTAAAACATGATAAAAATTAAACAGATAGAACATACCACATTGACCGCTTCGTAGTCGTTAAATTGTATTCGTAAAACACCGTTTTCTCCAAAGAGCATACCAAGTCCAATAAAGATCAGTAGCGAAGGAACAGGTAGCTTTTCTAAAAAACGATTGAGTAAAATGCAAATAAAAATTACACATCCTAGCAGAAGTAGAGATTCATTCAAAATTATCACCAACCTGTCTTTTATTATATTCTATATCTGGACTAATCTCAATCTATGTGTGGAGAAACATTGATGGCTTTTTATACGCAGAATGATGGCCTATATTGACCAAATCGAATAAGTTAAGCAAATCTTTTTTTTAAAACGAAAAGCCTTATTCCAAAGCGGACAAGTGTCCGTCAAAGGGAATAAGGCTGTTGTTTGAATGATAAATATTTTTTTTGAGTTTCCACGCATAGGTGTGCCCGTCATGAAACCGTAACACAGCGGGTATGGGAAGGAAATTTTTATGATATGCGTGGGTTTACCTTTTGGGCAACGCTTCGTTGGCATAAAAGCGTTCCCAGACATGTTGCTGGTCGGAGGACCAACGCAACTGCCAGTCATCGCACCAGCGCTGCATGTCGCTGTTCATCGGCAGCGGCACTTTGTCGTTAATGCCGGGCGCTTTGAAAAACAATAAACGGCAGCCCGGCTGGCATTTCTGCACATAGGGCGTATTACGGCGAAGGATATAGAAATCCCCCGGCCCGAACTGATATTCCTTGCCGTGTGCCAGATCGATATAGCGCGTTTCGCCGGATAGGATGTAGCAATATTCGCTCGTGATTGTATGGTAATGCGGTGCCTCCCAGCGATACTCCGGATAGCTGCTGATGCCGGTTTCGACCGCGTCGTCAAACAGGAAATCGAGCGTTTGTGGCAGCTTGAGGTCGCCTGTCAGGTACTGCCGTGTACTGTCTGCGAGTGAATCCTCGATCTGCTGTGCGCCCAGCGCTTCGATACGCCCAAAGAACGGCGCGTCCTCAGCGCCCAAAACAAGGGTTTCAAGTGCCCATGCCACGCCCTCCTGATCGTTGCGGGGAGCAACATGGGTCGCCAGTGCTTTCAGTTCGGCGCAGGCGTTGCCCATTGCCACACGGATGGCCGCTTCTCCGAACATGCCGATATCGTTTTCGCTGTCTCCGATGACCATAACCTGTTCCGGCCGCAGCCCCATCGCTTCACGCACAGCGCGTACTGCGCGGGCTTTGTCTGCGCCTTCCGGTACAACTTCGATGTAATGTGGGCCGGAGGATAGCGTATGCGTTCCGTCAATAGCGTCGAGCGCAGCTCGGATCGCCGGGATGCGGTCTTGATCGGCCACGCTGACAAAGAATTTGTTTACACTGAGCTGCCGTTCGTTCAGCTGGCGCGGCAGGTCGTCTACTACCTGTACCAGCGAACCGAAAAAGGCGACATGTTCTTCGTCCATGCCGCAGTCATGGATCAGGTGGGCGCGGTCGGCTTGGCAGTAGGCGCGGTTACCCGCGTATGCTTCAAAAAATACATTTTCCCGCAGCAGATAGTCGATAATGCGTGGCACGGCATCTGCGCTCAGGTAGGACTCCCGCAACAGATGCCCTGTGCGATAATCATCATATACCGCAAGGCCATTCATCGCAATCATGTAGCCATCCGCGCCGGTGGCGCGCATCGCGATATCCGCTTCGTAAGCCAGCCGTCCGGTGGCGATGATGGGTGTGACACCCGCCTCGCGGATGCGGCGGAATGCCTCAGCTGTGCGCGGCGTTACCGTACTGACGCCTTGCAGCAGTGTACCGTCCAGATCGACAAATACCGCGCGGATTGCCTGATTTTCTTTCATAATATTTCAGCCGCCTTGTATAGAGTTTAAGTGGTGGGGGAGGGGAGAGAGCAGGAGCCGGTGCCGGTCGTGTGGCATGCAGAAGAAGCGTGACACAGTCGCTATCCGGCAAGCAAAACCGTCCGCTTTTACAGAGTGCAAACGAGAGAAGCCGCCGCCGGACGAAATGCGCCGGCGGCGGCTCCATGTAGAGAGTGGGAAATGAGATAGGATCGGAATAGATATGTGATTAGAACGTCATCGCGTCCTGCTCCTTGCGGAGCTTGTAGATCAGCGTGGAGGTGTCCAGCTCGACCATATCGAGGGTCAGCAACTGGCCCTTCTTAGCGTCCTTGAGCATCTTGGCGCCCTTGGTGACCAGACCGTAGGGGATATAGCCCTTCGCGTCGGACTCTGCCTTGGTCGCGATCGAACCATAGGTGGTGTAACCGCCGATACCGTCGATGATCTCGCCGGCCTTGAGGTCCTTCTTGGCGACCGTGATGCACTCGGAAACCAGACCTGCCTTGGGCACGATGGTAGTCTCGCCGTCGATAACGCACTTGGCAACGGTCAGCGGGGTTTCGAGGTTGCACAGGTGGTACGGACGGTACAGCGTCCACAGCGGGCCAGGGCCCATCGAGTGGTACTGCATCTGGTACGCGATCTCTTCATTCTCGGTAGAAACGGTAACGAATACGCCGGGTGCGATACCATTGACATATTCAACAACGCCGTGCTTGTTCAGGATGCCGCCGTCTTCCTTTAGGCGGTACATGTCATTCAGGCCCTTGACGTCGCAGGCGATGCCGTGGCCGCCGATCACGTCCGGAACAAGGCCGGTCGCGTTGGACATTGCGGTCATTTCTACCATGGTCTTGGTGCCGTCCTTGAAAGCGCACAGCATCTTCGGACTCATCTTGCGGCGGGTCGCCTCTTCGAGTACGGTGTCCGGGTTGCAGTCGCGTGCCAGACGGTTGTTCTTGCCCTTACCCATGACCTTGACGTCCATGCCCATGGCCTTGGCAAAGCAGTACAGCTCCATAACGGCACCCGGCTCGTCACCAGCGGAACCGGTGTACAGTACGCCGTTCTGCTCGGCCAGACGCTTCAGGTAAGGCCCGATGACAACGTCGGTTTCGACGTTGAGCATAACCACGTGCTTGCCGTTCTTAATGGACTCGGTCGCAACGCGGGCGCCGACATCCGGTACGCCGGTCGCGTCGATTGCACACTCGACGAGGTTGACCTGCGAGATAAAGTTTGCATCCTCGCATGCGACATACTTGCCGGCTTCCATGAAACGGTTGGCTTCCTCAAGGGTGTGGGCGATGGCAATATCGTCATCGGCTACGCCGGCATACTTAAATGCATGTACTGCGTTTTCGATCTGGATGTCGGAAACGATCGCCGGGGTGATACCGTTCATCAGTACCATCTGGGTGACCATGCCACGGCCCATCTGACCTGCGCCGACAATACCGGTGCGGATGATTTTGCCCTCTTCCTGACGCTTGAGCAGCTTTTCGTTCATGTTTAACATGATAAAACGGCCTCCTTTGGCTGATTATAGATGGTGAATAGTGGATAATATGGCTTGCCGGGCAGGCGGCTGCCGAGACCCATCTGCATGGGACCCAGCCCAGCCGTGCCCAAACAAGAGATGAAAGGGTGTAGATAGATGCAAATCAGAACAGCTCGATTTTTCCGCCCTTCTGGATGTCGGCCGCGGTCAGCGGCTCGCCTTCCAGCATGATGCAGCCCGGCCGTTCCGGGGTATCCCCGCCTTTGAAGGACAGCGTGCAGTGCCCCAGTTCGCGCAGCGTATGCAGTGCTTCGGTGCCGACTGCAGTGACGCGGTAGCTTTTGCCGCAGAAGGTGAGCGTGTCGCCGGGCGCGGGATCGGCATGGAGTGTCTCTGTCGTGTGCAGGATGGCGATTTCCGCCAACTCTGCGGGTGCGTTGTCGTTAAAGATGATTACGAACCGGCAGTCCTCGTCTTCGAGGAAGGACAGGGCTTCGTCGCCCCAGCCGATGATGGTGGTACTGTATTTCACAGCTGCTTGCCTCCTTGATTTGAATGCGGGTGTGGGATCATGCCGGATACAGGCCGATGCTGAACGCAAACGCGATCAGGACAGCAACCGGGCCGGTGATGATGCGGGAGTAAAGGACGGCGGGAACGCCAAGCTCGATGGTGGACTCGTCCGCTTCGCCCAGGGACAGACCGACCGGTACGAAGTCACCGCCGACCTGCGCGTTGATCGCGAACAGAGCGGGCAGCGCGTACTGCGCCGGGATGTTGCCCATGCCGATCTGCGCGCCCAACAGCGTACCGACAACCTGCGCGATAACTGCGCCGGGGCCGAGTACCGGGGACAGGAACGGAAGGGCACAGATCAGAGAGATCACAAGCATGCCGGGCAGCGTGGAGCACAGGGGCGAAATCGTGTTTGCGATGACGTTGCCCAGGCCGGATGCGCTGATGATGCCAAGGAGCATCGAGGTGAATGCCATGAACGGCAGGATGTTGCGGATGACCATATCGATCGACTCGCGGCCTGCCTGGAAGAACTTGCCGACAACCTTGCCGACGCCGATACCAATGCGGGTGATGATACCGGGCTTCTTCTCTTCACGCATGGCTGCAATTTCGGCCTTGGCCTGATCCTTGGTCTTGGGAGCGCCAGCAGTCGGAGCGGATTCCGCCGGTGCGGCAGGTGCCGCGGCAGCGGCAGTTTCGCTTTCGTCTGCATAGCGGATGCAGTTTTCCTTGACATCCGAAACGTAAATATCCTCGGTGATAAACTGTGCCAGCGGGCCGGCTTTGCCGACCGGCATCAGGTTGACGGTCAGGATGCGCTTTTTGGGGTATACGCCGCAGCGAGCCGTGCCGCCGCAGTCGACGACCGCGACAAGGATTTCCTCGTCCGGGGCGCCGCCCTTAAAGCCATCTACTGCCGTGCAGCCGGTCATATCCGCGATCTTCTGCGCGATCGGGTGGATACCGCCGCCCGTGACGGACAGGATTTTGTTCTTTTTCTCGGTCGGTACCGCGGTAATGGGGCCACCCCAGCCGCCCGAACCATGGCTGATCGTTACTGCTCTCATGATGCGTCACCTCCGCGTCCAGCTTTTTTCACCATATTCAGGTAGATCTTCTCGGTCAGAATGCCGCGCAGCAGGATGACGATGACACCGACGATGAAATAACGCACCGCCAGATCACCCAGCGACAGGCCGAGTTCGGTGATACCGGCTGCGATGCCCATGTACACAAACAGTTCGCCTGCGTTGGCATGCGGGAACAGACCGGTGACAGGATGCAGGAAAGAAACGCATGCATCATAGTATGCGGGCTTGTACTTCTGGTCGACAAAGCGGCCGAATGTATAGCACATCGGGTTGCCGAGGAACAGAACTGCAAGGATGGGGAGCAGGGTGTAGCGCAGGACCATGATGTTGGTAATGCGCTTAACAAAACGCTCGACGCGCTCCTCGCCGATCAACTTAATTACCGAATTGACCGCGGTCATTAGGCAGACAACCATGGGAATAATACCGGTGATCCATCCCATAAAGGTTTCGCCGCCGGCTTGGAACAGGGACATAAAGCCATTGGCAAGCCAAGTTATGAATTCCATATGTTTTCCCCTTTCTAAACCATCTTCTTTTGTTTGGATTTGCAGCATATCCATGCCGCAGGGTGGTGCCGCACCGTGGCGGGGATGGGCTGTGGCGCAGGACTGCTGTGCCGCAGACAATGCCTGCCGGGGTAGGGCACAATGTTTTTATATAAAGCAACCGGATAACTGCGCCTGTGGGAAGCGGGCCCTGTCTTACCATGTAGGCACAGGTATACGACTGCTTGATATAACGAAACGATTAGTTATAATCTGCCGCGCCGCCAGACACGACTTCTGTCGCGCCGCCGGATACGGCCTGCGCATCCTCCGGTTGGTGGAAACGGAGTTGCAGCGCGTCAATGGCTTGCACATAGCCTTTGTAACGCTTGCGCTGCTTTTTATCAAATCCCGAAAATAGTTCGGAGAAGTGGTCGATATGTTGGCCGGTCATGCGCTGACCGAGCAGGGTGTCGCACGGTTTGAAATGCGCAAGAAAGGTCAGCCCCTGCATGACTTCAACGCCGGTAATCACGCCGTTGGTATCGCAGGCGATCAGCACCAAATTGCCGTTGAGGAAGGTGCCGCGCTTTTGTCCAATGCCGACGCTGCCCAGCTGCCGCATACGCTGCACGGCCTTTTTATAATCGCGAATTTGGAACCAGCCGCCGATGGATTGCATCAGGAACAGGGCCAGCGCGATCAGGAAAATCAACATTAAATCGTTACTCATACCGGTTTCTCCTCTCCCATTTCAATCAGGCGCATGGCACACTCTTCGTCGGTGACCAAAATATTGATGTAGCCGCCTTGCAGTGCACCGTAGATGGCATCCGCTTTGGCCAAGCCGCTGCCAATGCCAATTTTGTTTTCAACTTGCCGCAGCTGGGACAGTGGCATGCCCGCAACCCGTTCGTTGAAGGATTGATATGGTTCAACGCGGCCATCCCTGTTGTAAAACTGGAGCAAAAGATCGCCGACTACGCCTTGCTGTACCATGTGGTTCAGTTCCTGTTCGGTGATATAACCGGCCTTGACCATAGTCGAGCCGCCCCGATCCGGGATGCCGATGCCCATGATAACGGTTTTTATCTCTTTATAATATTGTAGAATGCGCTGCATGGGCTTTTCTTTCATAAACCCCTGCATGATATTACGGTCGGAAAAAATCGCGGGTGCGAAAAATTCGACGTATTCCGTGCCATAGAGCCGTGCAAACTCGAGCGCGATGCGGTTTGCATGGATGTTGGCGGTGGAACTACGGCCGGCGTTGATGCCGCCGAGGATAGGAACGAATGTGCAATGGATGCTGTCCGTGCTCGGACGTGGGCTACAGCATACATTATGTAGGGTCATGCCCATGGACACACCGACCACGTCCCCGTCGTGCAGGTAGGACTCAAGCAGTTTGTTGGTCTCGGTGCCGATCAGTGTCATCTGGTCAAAGTGGGTGTTCAGCGGACTGTTCTCTGCTACTACGGCTTCTTTCAAACCGTAAAGCTGTTCGAGCTTTTGCTCAAGCCTGCTATATTCCAGCCGATTGGGGCTGAGCACCTGTACAACAACCATGCCTTGTTCGCGTCCGGCCTTGATCATACGGCATACGGAAACGCGCGACAACATCAGGCGGTCAGCGATCTCTTGCTGACTAAGTCCTTCTTCAAAATAAAGCTTGCAGCATTTGTAAATCAGCCGCGGGTCGTCAACTACTTTTCTCATCCAGTGCCTCCGTTTGTAGCGGTTCTTTGCGGCGCTTCCTGAATCTGTGATGAGTATACCGTCGAAAAGTGTGCTTTTCAATGGATTTACAACTGAACATTTGTTTAAATAGATGCTATTCCATCTGTAATGTTATCACTTTTTAACGATTTAGATAAATCTGATAATCTACAATTTGCATTTTTGGTTGTTTTAACGGTGAGATAACCAGTTTATTCCGTTTCAATATCAAAGATTGCGTCGCGAAGAAAGATCCTGCTATTTGATGACTTCTTTTCTATTTAGTAAATTATATCATAAATAATACTGCATAAAAAAGTAAAATTTATTTATAAAATTTCGAATGTTCTATCGGGAGTATCTATGGA
>OEQS01000038.1_pt1 | contig 24064 bp, 19 predicted proteins | sample 1539731 | NCBI WGS metagenome assembly OEQS01 (sample SAMEA3891890, study PRJEB23780) | metagenome | biome: terrestrial biome; feature: animal house; material: Caecal content | place: Italy | collected 2015-05-05 | reverse complement strand
CTGCCAAGTGAACGCCTCCCCCGCCACACCGGTCATCAGCACGCGCACGATGCCCCAAACCACACGTCCGCCGACCATCGCGATCAGCAGCGAGCGATACAGCGCAATGATGCACTGCCACTTCGAGCGGCTGTACAGCAGGCCGGAAAGCAGACCGTAGGTCAGCAGTTCAAAGGCCATCGCAATTGCAGTCAGCAGCGGGGGCATGCCGAACAGCACATAACGGAACAGCGGCAACGCAAAGCCGACCGCCGCGCCGTACTGCCAGCCGCAAATCAGGCCGCACAGGAATACCGGCAGGTGCATGGGCAGCAGCATCGAACCGATCTGCGGAATCTGTCCGGTGAAAAAGGGCAGCACCAAGCCGAGCGCCAGAAACAGCGCGGACAGGACGAGGTTTTTTACATTGTTCTTCATGGGGTTTCCGTCTCCTTCAAGAAAAGTTTTTTGCCGCCTTCCTTCTGAAAGAGCACAGCCTTCGTGACTATGGCAAATGTAATAGGGAAAATGCGTTCTATTGGTTGGCCGCCTTCGTGGCGGCCGGTATCAATGATGGAAAAAGCCGGACGGCGGGGTCAACAGGCCGCCCGTGTCAAAGCGGAGCGCGCGCGACGGCACGCCGCACAGCCGGTGGTACTGCCGCTCAAGCGGCATCCAAACTGCTTCAAAATCCGCGTAATGCGCCTTTTCGCGCGCACGCAGGCGGCGCTCCTGCTCGTCCTCCGGACAGGTGAGGAACACCATACCGTCATACAACGCGGCCAGCGACGGGTGCAGCGCATAGCTGCCCTCCACGATGGTCAGCGGTGCAGGCGGCACATCCTGCACGGCACGCAAGCTCTGGCTGCGGCAGTCAAATGCCCGCAAGCCGACTGTTTTGCCTGCCCGCGCGGGTTCGATCACCTCACACCGTAAGCGGTCAAGATCCATATTGCCCGCCGGTACCGATTGCCAATCAGGAGCGCGGCGCGCGACCGGCAGATAGAAATCATCCGTATGAAAAACACGGCACGGGAAAATATCCTGCAATAGAGCCGCCAGACTGGTTTTACCGCTGCCGCAGCAACCGTCGATCGCGATGACCGCGGACGCGCCCGCATCCGACATGCGCTGTACCTCCAGCAGCAGCGGAAAATAATAGGCGTAATCATAGCGCAGCAGACGGTAATGCGGCCGATAGGCTGCGCGGTATACTTCGCTATGCCCCACAACTGGACAGCCCCGCTGCCGGTAATCCGCCAGCCATGCCGCCATACCCGGCACGGGTAACGCCGCCACGCAATCCAGTTTGTCAGACAAATCCTGTTCCGTACCGGAGCAGCTGCGCGCAGTCGCGCGCAGCAAGCGCGTCAACATCTGCACAGCTTCGGACGTCCCCTCCCCCGCGCGCAGCGGGAAACGGCACAGCCCACCGCCGACCGGTTCATTATCCGGCGGGGCGCTGTCCGGCGGCACAGCCTGCCATTCCCCAGCCAGCCGCTCGCCGATGATATCATCCGACTCGCCCAGCAAATGCGCAGGGCCAAATGCCGCCTGATAGGCCAGTTTAGCGTAGTCCTGTGGCTGCATCTGCGGGTACCGCGCGCTGTGCGCCGCCAGTATGGCGGCAAACGTCCCGCTCACCCGAGCACCTGCACGGCAGCCTGCACCGCGCGGCGCAAGTATTCATCCAGCTTGCAATCCTCGGTGCCCGCCACGCGGATACCGCAGGTGGAGGATGGGATCAATATTTTGGGCGCAACCGCACCCGATACCGCGACCGACATCGCGGGCGATACCTCACCCAAAATGCCGTTGGCCGCAATAATGCCGATCGGCCCGAGGATCAGGTCGGCGCGCGCGGCGTTGAACACGATGGCGTTCTCACCCGTCGCCCCCTGCGAGGCGCCTGCCTTGAGCATGGCATTGGTCGCCAGCACATTGGTGCCGACACATAGCAGTTCGCAATCTGCGGGCAGCGCGGGCTGCAACAGCCGCACCAATTGACTGCCAATACCGCCCCCCTGCCCATCAATCACAAGCACGCGGCGCGACCGCGCGTTGGGTTGCATCATCCAAAAATCCCTCCGAAAGTGGGACGGCAATGTCCCGCGTTTTCTGCTATCATACCACACTTTCCGCCAAAAAGAAAGTATCCTTTGTCCCATAGGGAAAACAGCCACTGGCTGCGGCGCCTGACCACCTGCTTTTTCCTATCCCCTCACGCTATTTAGCCCTTTCATTGGCTTCGGCAAAAAATCCGAATTTTTCTGAAAAAGTGCTTGACACTTCCGTGTTTCCATAGTATACTATAAAAGTCGCAAGGCGATGAGACAATAAAACAACCGATACAGCCGAATTGTGTAATGGTAGCACGACAGACTCTGACTCTGTTTGTGAGGGTTCGAATCCTTCTTCGGCTGCCACCGAAAAAGCAGCTTTTCTGATGAAAAGCTGCTTTTTTCATAACTTTTTGGATTCTTTGAAATTCCCAGATTCTTGATGTCTGTCAAATGTCTGTCAAACGGTTTTTTGAAGCGGTCAAACGGCCTGCTCTTTGCCCAAAAGTTTTGACATCTTTATCCTACTATACTTTTGCCCCAATCGAAAAAAGGAACCGGCGCGATACGTCCATGACATATCGCGCCGGTTCCTTTCAACTAGGGATGTCCTTCAGGTCATCCATACTACGTCATACGTTTCCGCGCATGATACCTTCCGCGGATGGGCTTAGATCTCCATAATGATCGGCAGCACCATCGGGCTGCGCTTGGTCTTTTTAAACAGGTAATCGCTCACATCGCCCTTGATAGCCGACTTGAGACTGTTCCAATCGCGCAGGTTTTCCACCGCGCAACGGTCGAGTGCCATCTGCGAGATATTGCGCAGCTCCTCCATGAGCGCTTCTGCTTCCTTAACATAGACAAAACCACGCGAAACGATATCCGGGCCGGCGATGACCACGCCCGTGGTTGCGTCCACCGTGACGACCACGACCAGCAGGCCGTCCTCGGACAGATGCTTACGGTCGCGCAGCACAGCGGTGCCAACGTCGCCGATGCCCAGACCGTCCACCAACAGGCGGCCGGCCGGTACCGGATTGCCCAACCGGGCGGAATTTTCGCTGATCTCAACCGGACGGCCAATTTCCGTAATCAGCACATTCCGGGGATTGACGCCCATCTCACGGGCAAGGCTGGCGTGACGCATCAGCATGCGGTATTCGCCGTGTACCGGGATGAAGTACTTCGGCTTGCACAAGCCCAGCATCAGCTTCAAATCCTCCTGACAGGCGTGGCCGGAGACATGGATGGCGGCGGAACGGTCATAAATGACCTCTGCCCCCTGCTTATACAGCTCATTTACCATGTTATTGATCGACTTCTCGTTGCCGGGGATGGCGGAAGCTGCAATCAGGATACGGTCGCCCGCACTGACCTCGACCTGCTTGTGGCTGCCGTAGGCCATGCGATAGAGCGCGGACATCGTCTCGCCCTGCGAACCGGTGGACACGATAATCAGCTGGCTGCGCGGGTAACGCTTGATTTCGGAAATGTCGATCATCACCTTGCCGGTATCCTTCAGATAACCCAGCTCACCCGCAACCTTGGATATTTTCTCCATACTGCGGCCGCAGACCGCAACCTTGCGTCCCGCCTGGGCTGCAATGTCCAGAATCTGCTGCAAGCGCGATACGTTGGATGCAAAGGTGGCGATGATGATGCGCTGGTCGCTCTCCATGATGAACTTCTCCAGCGACTTGCCGACGATCTTTTCACTCGGCGTATAGCCCGGGCGCTCCACATTCGTCGAGTCGCTCATCAGCGCAAGGATGCCCTTTTTGCCCAGTTCACCAATGCGCACCAGATCGATCATCTCGCCCGAAACCGGCGTCAGGTCGATCTTGAAGTCACCCGTGTGCAGCAGCACACCCAGCGGTGTCGTAATCGCCAACGCGACCGAGTCCGCGATCGAGTGGTTGGTGTGGATAAACTCCACCTTGAAGCCACCCAGCTTGATCGTATCGCCCGCGCGCACACGGTTCAGCTTGACCTTCTGCGGCATCTTGTGCTCACTGAGCTTGGTCTCGATGATGCCGCACGTCAGGCGCGTAGCGTAGATCGGTGCATTGCATTCGCGCAGCACATACGGGATCGCGCCGATGTGGTCCTCATGGCCGTGTGTGATGACATAGCCGCGCAGCTTGTTCAAATTGCGCTTGAGATAGGTCGTATCCGGAATGACCAGATCCACGCCCAGCATGTCATCATCCGGGAACGCAACGCCGCAATCAATCACGAGGATATCGTTCCCGTACTCAATCACCGTCATGTTCTTACCGATCTCGTTGAGTCCGCCCAGCGGTATAATCTTCAGTTTTTCTTTCATAATTGTTTTATCACTTTCCTTTAATGTCGCAATTTTATTTAAATTCTATACGGAAAAGGGCGTTCTCCCTCGCCGCTTACAAAGACAGAGCTGCCATCCCGTTCGCCTGTCTTTCTCTGCAAATTGTTCATCCCTACGTTGCAGACCGGCTCCGCCGGTTTGTCCGGCGTATCCCCACACGGGCTACAAACAGTTATTTTAAGAATACCATAGAAGGAAAGCGGTGTAAAGTCTTTTCTGCGACCATGCGCATCACCCAGCATCCTTTGGCATGTCGATTTTTGACCGTGTATGCGGCTATATATAATATAGTATTCGCAAACGACATTATGCTTATACCCCACTGGACGAGCTTCCCCACCGGCACCGTATTCTGCCAAACCCACCATCCCGCCTTCCCCACTCCGCAGTTGGCAACAGCGTTTTGTAAGCACTCTTGTGCATCAGACCGTCACATACTACAAAATATGGGCTTTTTCTGCACAACTTTGTAAAGATACTGGCCTCAAATCCTTTTCATATTATGCATTTTAGATAAAATTTTCGAAAACCATTTGACAAATCGGAAAATGTACAGTATCATAAGTTACAGAACGGAAACAGTTCGTGAACAAATCAGTAACAACCTGAAAACAAATCGGTAACAGCCGATACCGCGTCCTTCGCGGGTTTTCACGACCATTTAGGAGTGTAATGAATGTTCTTTTTTAAGCGGAAGCATGCTTCCAAACTGATCGCTGCGGCGGTGGCTGTCAGCACGATGGCCTCGATCAGTGCTGCGGCACTGGATCAGCCGGTTGCCACGCTTTCTTCCAACTTAAACGCATCGGTCGGCAATGTCCTGACCACGGATGAGATCACCACCGCCGAGCAGGCTCTGGCCAAGTCCAAGGCTGAGGCAGAAGCCAAGAAAAAGGCCGAGGCCGCTTCCAAGGATCAGACCACTGCACAGACTGCTTACAACGACCTGTTGACCGCGCCGGTATCGGCTAAGACGGTCGCCTATTCGTCCTCGCTGCTGGCCTCCAGCACCATCAAGAACAACGCCACGGCGCTGGGTAGCTACACGCTGAGCTTCTATTGCCCCTGCGCTGACTGCAACGGCACGGCTAACGCCAAGACCGCTTCCGGCACGACCCCGACCGAGGGCCGCACGATTGCGGTAGATTCCTCGATCATCCCGCTGGGCAGCCGCGTTTATATTGAGGGCTACGGTATGTTCATCGCAGAGGACACCGGCAGCGCGATCAAGGACAGCAAGATCGACGTATTCGTTTCTTCGCACAGCCGTGCGCTTGAGCTGGGTCTTAAAACCGCAAACATTTATCTGGTAGACTAATTGGATGATGGAATTTCTGGACTATGCTTGCATAGTCCTTTTTCTTTTGCTATGATAAGGGAGATAAGGAGTTGACCGCACATGAACGCTGCCGAACGGCGTACCAAAATCACCGAGCTGCTGACGCAGGCCGAAGGCCCGCTCTCTGCAACGGCATTGGCCGCGCAATGCGGTGTCAGCCGTCAGATCATTGTGGGGGATGTGGCCTTGTTGCGCGCAGGCGGCCTGTCCGTGCTGGCCACACCGCGCGGCTATGTATTGGAAAACACGGCTGTCCCCGCCCATGCAGAACGGCGCGTGGTTTGCCGCCACGACGACGACCGCCTACACGAAGAGCTGTACACCGTGGTCGACTTAGGCGGCGCACTGATCGACGTAACGGTCGAGCACGCGGTCTATGGCCAAATCTGTGCCCCGCTGCATATCTTTTCCCGGTATGACGCCGACGTATTCTGCGAAAAGGTACGCCACCCGGACGGCCGCCTGCTCTGCGGCCTGACCGGCGGTATCCACCTGCATACCTTACGCGCCCCCGACCAAGCGACACTCGACCGCGTGGTACAGGGCTTGCAGGACAAAGGTTTCCTGCTGACGGACGAAAAATAACCCCACTGATGTCAAAGCCGCATCCTGCGCGCTCTGGCGCGCAAGCTGTTTCGATAAACAAAAGGACCGCCGAAATACGGCGGTCCTTGCTTTTGTACTTCTCTTTGCGAAAATGAAGTACATCCCATTTTAGTACAGCTTTGCCCCTGCCGGGATGCGGTCATCCACCATAAGAAGATTTAAGCCCTCGCGGCCATTTTCTTCGTGTACAGCGGAAATTAACATGCCGCAAGAATCAATGCCCATCATCGGACGGGGCGGCAGGTTGGTGATTGCGATACAAGTTTTACCCACCAGTTCTTCCGGCTCGTAATACTCGTGGATACCGCTTAAAATCACTCGATCTGTGCCTGTGCCGTCATCTAAGACAAACTTTAAGAGCTTTTTGCTCTTCGGCACAGCTTCACATGCCTTTACCTTGACGGCTCTAAAATCAGATTTGCTGAATGTTTCAAAATCTACAAATTCTTCAAACAAAGGCTCGATTTTCACATTGGAGAAATCAACTTTTTCAGCCGGTTTTTCCTCTGCCTTCGGCGCTGCCACTGCCTGAGAGCTTGCAGCATTCCCTTCCTTTGCGCCATCCAAGGGCTTCATCGTGGGGAACACCCTTCTACCCTCTTCATCCGGTTTCATCACGCCTTGTACGGTCGAAAAAGTGCCGTTTTCACGAGGTTTTTCTAACTTTTTGGATTCCATAGTGTGTCCTCCTGTGCCGTCTGGTTCGGGGCAAAAGTTGTAAAAAAGTTGTAGAAAGTTGTAGGCCGATTTTCCGTCCTTTTTTTGGGCATTTTTACAAAAAGTCCCAAACAAAAATTTTTTGTAAAATATTTCCAAAAAATCGACTGATACATTGTAGAGCAATGGAGAACATCCCAAATGCTGTGTGCCTTAGAACAACGAAAGCCATTCAGAGCAATCAGCTGAACCCAATCGACAAAGCCTCCAGCCGATTCTTTTTACAATACAATAATAACATAAGCCCCCAAGATGTTCAAGTCAACGATTTTTTCGTTGGCCCTTCCAATTTCATACCTTATATATAAAAAGGAGAAAGCCATGCCAACCTATCAATTACAAATTAAACAGGTGGTGGACTACCCACGCTGCCGGATCTACCGGCAGTTCGTCCGCTTTCTGATGGAGGACCGGAGCATTCGCGTAAGCGGAGGCTCCGGCCTTTTTTATTTTACGGTACTTTGCAGCTACGCAAACTTCCGCACCTCATACCGCCGCATCGACGGCATCAGCTATACCGTCTACCCTGGCGAGTGGGTCTGCACCCTCAAGGAGCTGTCCCAATGGTTCCGCACCCGATTCCAGTGCCAGGCGCTGGCCGTACTGGAACGGCTGCAGAAGCAGAACCTTATTTCCTTTCAGGCCCTGGGCCGCGGGAATGTAGTCCGCTATAAGATCTGCGACTGGGCGCGGCATAATACGGTCCTGGAGTACAATGCCCCCTGCCAGAAGGACACCGGCTTTTTCTTCCTGCCGGTTTCCGTTGCCACCGACCTCATCAGTTCAGACCGCTGCTCCGAGATGGACATTGTGCTGGACCTGTGGGTATCCGCCATCTACAACGACAATCAGGTGCAGGGGTCAGACCTGGGGCCGGTGGTCTATTTCCGCAACGGCACCGGAAATCCCCTTGTCACCTACACCGAGCTGGCTGCCCGCTGGGGGCTGTCCCGGGCGACAGTCGGCCGTGTCCTGAAAAAGCTGGCCGCGCTGGACTACATCTCCCTCATGTCCTTCCCTGGCCGGCATGGCAGCGTAATCTATCTGCAAAAATATCTGTCCACCATGTTCGAGATTTCGGATGTGATGGTGGATAAAGAGGAGGTCGCTATGACGCTTAACATACGCCTGGAACTCCCGAAGGAGGACAGCGCAGGCCACGACGCCCCCGCCTTGGAGCATGAGGTCATCGTTTCAGATGAACTCGCCAGCGTTTCAAAATCGCACATTGAAATTATCCTTCAGAAAATGGCGCAAATCCTGATGGCACAAGGGATTTCGTGCTTTGGCTGCCCGCTCTCTCGCTACAAGTTATATCCCTTATCGGGCGACTGCCGGGAAGATTTACTCCCCCGCGCGCGAGAGCAGTCCCTGATGCGTTTTGGCCTTGCTGTTCTGTGTGGGAACAAGCAGGTCGCCACTTTTGAACTTACACTCTCTCCCTCGGCGGAGAATTGAACAAGGAGGTCTTACCATGAAGAAATTTGTTGAAAAAGATGTCGCAGAGAACCCTCTGTACCATGATACCTGGAAACTGCTGAAAAAATACCGCGATGTGGTTTGGAGCTTGGAGATTTCCGTCCAGCATGTGCGGGCCAAGTTCGAGATCGAATACGGCACTTCCATCGAGGAATTTCTGGATTCCGTCTACCTGGCCGGCGCAGACCTGAACGGGAGCGACATTGAGCACCATGCCAAGTGCATTGAGCGCAGCCACAAGATGCTGAAGCTCCTGGATTCGGCAGTCGAATTGCTCCGCACCCGCCATAAGAACGGCGAGGCGTATTACTGGCTGCTGTACTACTCCTTCCTCTCCCCTCAGCAGCTGAAGAATGTGGAGGAAATCATCGAGAACCTGCGCCCACATATCCGGGACATCTCCTTCCGCACCTACTACCGCAAGCGGCGGGAGGCCATTGAAGCCCTCAGTTCTGTGCTATGGGGCTATACCTCCAAGGACAGTCTGGATGTGCTGGAGCAGTTCTTCCCGGAGCCGAAATCCTCCGAGAAACAGGCGGGCAAGTAATTGGCACAATTCGGGACTGAAATTGGCGCGTTCCTGCCCTTGAGCCGTAAATCCCTATGTGTTAGACTGAATATGCTCAAACTTGCACCCAAAACTGAATACAGGCAGTGAACAGCACCTTTTTCGAGGTGCTTTTTTGCTGCCCAAACGGTCTTTGGCCTGAGAAGGAGTCCACATCTGCACAACGGATGCGGGCTCCTTCTTTGCTTTTTGAGCAATGAACATCACATTTGGATTGGAGGTCCGCAAATTGAAAAAACTGAAAATTCCTCAACAGCAGCGGCGTGAAAATGAAAGCAGCCCGCCTCGTCGAGTTCCCATTGGCCGGATCGCCTACACGGCGTTCCTTTGCGTTACGATGGCGATGATGTTCTGCCAGCCGGCCTTTGCCGCAGATGATGTTTGGACGAAGGCCAAGGAGATCATGCAGGATGTCTACACGCAGATCCTCGCCATCTCCACCATTGCGGCCATCGTGACCGCCTCGGTGGCGCTTCTGCTTATGAACTTTTCGCGCTCCGGCCGGACAGTCGATGAGAGCCGGGCGTGGCTGAAGCGCATCTGCATTACCTGGGCCGTCCTCAATGGTCTCGGATTCATCATGGCTTATGTGACGCCTCTGTTCTCTGGTGGTCAGTGGACAGGCTGATGGCCGCCGCAATATACCCACTGGAAGGAGGCGTAAGCTATGGGTATCCTGGATGGCATCGTTGAATGGATCGCGGAGCAGGTAATGGCCGGCCTTGACCTGGTGACCACTTCGGTTTTGGGCGCTCTGGGCTGTGACATGGCTGTTTTTCTGCGGTACTTTCCCGCTGCCGAAACGATGTATAGCGTCTTTGTGGCGCTGGCTGTCGGCATTATCCTGCTGAACTGGGTCTGGCAGCTGTTCAAAAACTTCGGCCTGGGCGCAGGAATTGAGGCGGAAGATCCGGTCAAGTTAAGCATCCGGTCGGTCATTTTCATCCTGCTGGCGCTCTTTTCCGATGAAATCGTCAACATCGTCCTGACCATCGGCGGCACGCCGTACCGCTGGATCATGGATTCGGAGCTGCCGCCCCTCAGCTTTGCCGATTTTAACTCGGTCATGCTGGTGATCATCGGCGTCTGTGCCAATGGCGCTGTTGCGCTGATCACCCTGATCCTCGTCATCATCTTGGCCTGGAATTATCTGAAATTACTGCTGGAGGCGGCGGAACGGTATGTTCTGCTGGGTGTGCTGGTCTATACGGCGCCGGTCGCTTTTTCGATGGGCGCAAGCCAGACTACATCGAATATTTGGAAATCGTGGTGCCGGATGCTGGGCGGGCAGATTTTTCTGCTGATTATGAACGCCTGGTGCCTGCGCCTGTTCACGAGCATGGTTGGCTCTTTTATTGCCAATCCGCTCTCTTTGTAAGGAGGGGCGCTTTGAAAAAATTCAAGAAAATTTTGTTCCTTGCGCTGATGGTTGCTGCCCTCTCCTGCCTGTTTTGTCAGCCTGCTTTTGCCATCTCCGAGGAAGAGGTGCAGGCTCAAGTGGACGCTGTAGGTAAGGAGACGGTTTCCGGCAATGTCCTGATCTGGTTCATGTGTGCGATAGGCTTCTTGAAGGTATCGCAGAAAATCGACTCGTTCATGGCAAGCCTGGGCGTCAATGTAGGCCACACCGGCGGCAGTATGCTGGCTGAGGCCATGATTGCGGCCAAGGGCATCGGCGGCTTTAAGAACTTTTCCAGCCACCACTTTGGCGGCGGCCGCAGCAGCAGTTCCACCCATGTCAATGCCAGCGGTGGAGGCGGCCGGGGCGGCGCCGGGTTTGGCGCAGGCTTTGCCAGCGGCGGTCTGGCAGGCGTAATCAAGCGGAATGTCACGAACAACGCCATCAAGACGGCCACAACGCCCTCGGACGCCAAACCTTCAGGTCTCGGCGGTCTTGTGGGTGGTGCTGCTGGCGGTGTCGGCGGCCACATTTATTCTTCCTCGGTAAGCAAGGGCGGCAGTTTCGCCAATAATGTCATCGGTTCCGTGGCTACCGGGAACATCACTCAAATGGGCTCGATCACCGGTGAAAAGGCCGTTGAAGCCCTGCACTCCTATATGGGCCACACGGCACTGGGGGCTGGGGCAGAGAATATCCCCACCTATCAGAACGTCGAGATCGGCGGCGGTCGCATCACCGGCACAGAGGTCACTCCGGAACACCCGGAGGGCATTGCCTTCGGTATGTACCATGCGGACCAGTATGTTGCGCCGGAGGGCCAGTACACGACCGTTCATGCAGTAGACGGCACCGCCTGGTATAAGCAGTATGCAGTGGACGCAGTGGACAAGACGCCCTACATGGCGCCGGACGGCTCGATTGCCTACAATGAGTCCATTGTAAAGAAGCTGCCGCCCACCCCCAAACGAAAGGATAAGATCTGATGGCTGAAGAACGCAAGGACAGCTTTGCTGAAACGGTAGACACTGCGGCCTCCGCAGCACATACGGTCAAGGGCGCCATCAAGGCCGGCAAGGCGATTTCCGGCGCGGCCAAGGGCGCTGCCGCCGGCGGTCCCTATGGGGCTGTGGCCGGGGCAGTCTGGGCCGGGCGCAAGCATATCGGCAAGATCGTTGCCGTTATTGTCATTTTGCTTCTGTTGCCGGTCCTGTTTGTTTTGATGCTGCCCGGGCTGATTTTCGGCGGTTTGATCAATGCTTTTTCGCCGGCAGACACGGAGCAGCCTGTCCTCAACAGCGAAACTGCAATCGTAGAGAACGCCAACGACATCACTTTTACCATTAACTCTATCTTGGGTGAGGCGCTGGACGATGTGATGGCCCGCATTGAAGCGGACTTTGCTGCTTCCGGCGCTGACCAGATGGAGGTTAAAAATCCCTATTCCTCCGGCCCTGTCTACAACGCCAACCTCATCATCTCGCAGTATTGCGCTGCCCGGGATGAAGACTTTGAGAGCATTTCCCTGGATGACCTGGCCGCTGTCCTGCGGGAGAACAAGGAGCATCTTTACTCCTATACCAGTGTGCGGGAGAGCCGTGAGGTCACATCGGAAGACCCGGAGACCGGGGAAGAAACTACAACCACCGAGATCTGGATGGTCTACACCATCCGTTACAACGGCGAGTCCTATCTTGCCGACCATGTTTTCGCGCTTACGGATGAGCAGAAAGAGCTGGCGTCCGATTATGCCTCAAACCTGAGCATGTTCCTGGGGGACGGCCTGCTGCAGAACCTGACGGAATGGACTGGAAACAGCATCCCCTCCCTGGGCGATGTTACCTTTACAGACGGCGTGACGCCGGTAGTCTATTTCAACCAGCTGGACGAGCGTTATGCCAGCCAGCCCTACGGCACCGACAATATCGGCGGCTACGGGTGCGGGCCTACCGCCATGTCCATTGTGGTATCCTCCCTCACGGATGAAACTGTGGACCCGGTGGCGATGGCTCAGTGGTCTTACGAAAACGGCTACTGGTGCAAGAGCAGCGGCTCCTATCACGCATTGATCCCCGCCGCCGCTGAGGCATGGGGCCTGCCGGTATCCGGCTGCACGACTTCCGAGCCCCAGCGGATACTGGACGCCCTGGCTGAAGGAAAGCTGGTGGTGGCGATTATGGCAGAGGGCCATTTTACTTCATCCGGGCATTTTATCGTTCTCCGTGGCGTGAAAGACGGTCAGATCATGGTGGCGGACCCGGCCAGCTACAAGCGCAGCGAACAGCTCTGGGATCTATCCATCATCCTAAACGAAGCAAGCCGCCGTGCTGGAGCAGGCGGTCCTTTCTGGATCATAGGCTGACCTGCCCCTCGGCTGCGGAAACGAGGTAATACATGAGCAACAAAAACGACCATGATACTTATATCATACCGCCGAATTTTATAGAAACAGGCACTTTTTTCGGCGGTATGTTCCGTGCGCGGAATGTAATCGAGGCCGGCATCCTGGTGTTTGCCATCGGGGCGCCGGTTTTTCTGTTCCTTCCGTTTGGGCTGACCACCCGCATCATCATTTTGTGCCTGACTGCTCTTCCGGTGGGGCTGGTCGCTTTGATCGGCATATCCGGGGAGAGCCTTTCGCAATTCCTGGTCATTTTTTTGAAATACCTGCGGAACCGCCGCGTTGTCGGCGGTGATGGTGCGCAGCCGGAGGAAAAAGCGGCGCCCTCCAAATCGGCAGGCAAGCATCTCAAACAGCGGCCTCCCAAGGAGAAAAAGCCCAAGGCCCCGAAACGCCGGCGGTCCGGTGAAGCGGATTTCCCGGCCGAGTTTGACGAAGTACGCGGCTATGAGATCCGTGAAAAGCTCCGGCCCAAGAAAAAAGCCAAAAAGGAGCGCCCTGCCAAGGCCAATAAGGCGAAAAAGAAAGCAAAGAAGCGCCCTGAAAAGGAACGCCTGCCTAAACGCCCTGCCCATGTCAAGGAGCAGAAGCCCGCCTGCCTCAATCCGGTGGCGGATTATCTGCCCATTGAGAAGGTGGAGAACGGCATTATCTACACCAAGGACCATCGGTTTGTCAAGGTGGTCGAGGTTGTCCCTATCAACTTTATGCTGCGGAGCGCCCGGGAGCAGAGGAATATTATCTACTCCTTCGTTTCGTACTTGAAAATCTCGCCCGTCAAGCTGCAAATCAAGATCCTGACCCGCCGTGCGGACATCAACCGCCACCTGGACACGGTGCGCCGGGAGATGGCCCATGAGGAAAACGAACAGTGCCGCTTGATGCAGGAGGATTACCTGAACTTTGTGCAGCAGGTCGGTTCCCGTGAAGCTGTGACTCGGCGGTTCTTTTTGATTTTCGAGTATGAGCCCTGGGCCAATACCCGGCGGTCGGAGCAGGAAGATGAAGCGATCCAGTCCCTCCAGAGCGCCGTCCATACGGCCTCCAACTACCTGCGCCAGTGTGGGAACGAGGTCATCGTCCCCGAAAACGAGGACGAATTTACCGTTGATGTCCTCTATAACCTGCTGTGCCGGAATGAGAGCGCCGTCAAGCCGCTGTCGGTACGGGCGCAGGAGGTAGTGGCGCAGTATATGGAGCAAGGCCGGGAGAATGAAATAGACCATATCCCGGCAGCGGAGTTTGCCGCCCCCCGAAGCATTGATTTTTCCCACGGGCGCTATATCTGCATGGATGGATTGTACTATGCCTATCTGCTGATCCCCTCGGACGGGTACAAAACGCAGGTGCCGGCGGGCTGGCTGAGCCTGATCGTCAATGCCGGTGACGGCATCGATATGGATATGTTCCTCGCCCGCCAGCCCAAAGAGCGCATCATCCAGCGAGTGGGCCAGCAGCTCCGTATCAACCGCTCTAAAATCAAAGACGCCAGCGACACAAACACCGATTTTGACGACATCGACGGCGCCATCCGGAGCGGATATTTCTTAAAGGAGGGTCTTGCCAACAACGAAGATTTTTATTACCTGAACCTGCTGATTACTGTGACGGCCCCCTCTGTGGAGGATTTGGAGTGGAAAGTCAGCGAAATGAAAAAGCTCCTGCTTTCGCAGGATATGAATGTCAGCGCCTGCCACTTCCGTGAAGAGCAGGCGTTTCTTTCTGCCCTCCCGCTGGTCTCTATGGAGAAAGGGCTTTATGAGCGCGGCAAGCGCAACCTGCTGACGGGCGGCGCGGCCAGCTGCTATCCCTTCACCTCGTTTGAGATGTGCGATGACAACGGCATCTTGCTGGGAGTCAACAAATATAACAGCTCCCTGATTATCGTGGATATTTTCAATTCCGCGATCTATAAGAACGCCAATATGGCGATCCTGGGCACCAGCGGCGCCGGCAAAACCTTTACCTTGCAATTGATGGGGCTCAGGATGAGGCGCAAGAACATCCCCGTTTTTATCATTGCGCCGCTAAAAGGGCACGAGTTCCACCGGGCCTGTGCCAATGTGGGCGGAGAATTTATCCAGATTTCCCCAGCAAGCCCGCATTGTATCAATGTTATGGAGATCCGCAAGGTGGATCGGTCGGTCAACGAAATGCTGGACGGCCCCGGTATCCAACTCTCGGAACTGGCGGCGAAGATCCAGCAGCTGCACATTTTCTTCAGCTTACTCATTCCCGATATGAGCCATGAGGAGCGGCAGCTTCTGGATGAGGCGCTGATCCGCACCTACAATGCCAAAGGCATCACCCACGACAACGCCTCCCTGGAAGACCCGGCCAATCCGGGCTGCTACCGGGAGATGCCGGTGCTGGGCGACTTGTATGAGATTTTGAAGGCCGCCCCGGAAACCATCCGCATGGCCCATATCCTCAACCGCCTGGTGAACGGCTCCGCCAGCACCTTCAACAAGCAGACCAATGTGCGGCTGGATAACAAATACACCGTACTGGACATTTCCTCCCTCACCGGCGATTTGCTGACTGTGGGGATGTTTGTGGTGCTCGATTTCGTGTGGGACCGCGCCAAAGCCGACCGCACCGAGGAAAAAGCCATTTTTATCGACGAGTGCTGGCAGCTTCTTTCCGGTGCCGGCGCCACAGGCACTCGGCTGGCCGGCGATTTCGTGTTGGAGATTTTCAAAACCATCCGCGGCTATGGCGGATCAGCGGTCTGCGCCAGCCAAGACCTGAACGACTTTTTCAATCTGGACGAGGGCCGTTTTGGGAAAGGCATCATCAACAACAGCAAGACCAAGATCATCCTCAATCTGGAGGATGACGAGGCAGAACGGGTCCAAGAGACCCTGCACCTGTCCGATGCGGAAACGATGGAGGTCACCCACTTTGAACGCGGCAACGGCTTGATTTCCACCAATAACAACAACATCATGGTGGAGTTTAAGGCCAGCCCGCTGGAAAAGGACCTGATTACCACCGACCGCCGCGAGCTGCGTGAAATTTTGGAGCGCAAACGCCGCGAGCAGGAATCTGCGTAGGTTCAAATGATATATATGCGAGGTGAATCCCATGTTTTGATGTACTGCGCTGGGTGTGCGTCTATATGACGCCTTCCATGAAGAAAAGCGCCGGTTTGACGCCCGGATGGCGTCTTTCCGGCGTTCCAATATTCGATAAGGCGTTCCGATGACGCCTTGATGACGCCATTTGATAAAGGAGGTGAGCCCCATGAAGACCAGGGCTGAAATCTATGGAAATGAGGCTGCGGACTTGCTGCGGACAGTCACAATGTACCCTGGCCTCAGTGAACAGCAGCTTCTTTGTTTTCACCCTGGCAAAGAAGATACGGCAAAGGCCCTGCTCTCCCATCTGGAGAGGCAGGGCCGCATTTTTCAAGCAGAGAGCGGCGGCTATTTCCCGGCCGGCCAGCCGGCAAAACTTGACCGGGCGCTTGTCCGGGCAGTGTGGGTCCTGCTGGACTTCATTCAGCGGGCCGATTACCATGCTCCCGCTGATTTTCCTGTCAAGCTCGTTTTCTTTGCCGATGGCGAACTCTACGAGGTGGCCTGCGTTGAGGACGGGCAGGAGGCGCTTGTCTGCCATGCCCTGCGGGGCAATAAGGGCGGCAGCCGCCGCATTATTCTGGTCGATTCACCGGCGCAGATCGCCAAAATCGACTGTCCCGGCATTTCCGGGTTCTGCACCGTAGAGGAAAACGGCCAGACACACTATTTCAAGAAAGCAGGAGGCACATGATTGGACCGAAAACTTATATCCCGCCGGATCGGGAGCATTCTTGACGATATATCCCGGCTGAGCAACGCGCTGTATGCGATGGACACCACCGACATCCAGCGTTATCCCGATAACTATGAGACCCTTTCCACCGATGCCGCACTGCGGGCAGAGCGTATCGCCTGCCGGCTGCGGCATCTGATTTATTCCAGCACGACGATCCGCAAGGGCGATTACCTTAAATCCGCCAGTGTGATGCACGGTATCACCATCACCTATGAGAACGAGGTGCTTGCGGTGACGCTGCCCAGCCTTCTGCCAAAGCGCAGGCAGCGGCAGAGCGCCGAGTTTCTGCTGGACCCCCTCTATTTTGCCCTGGAGCAGTACGCCAAAGAGAACACTTTGCCCCACTACCGGGAATGTGTTGTCTGCTTCGCCCAGGTGTATGACCAGGCGCTCCCCACCAGGCGGGTGCGCGACTATGACAACCTGGAGGAAAAGCAGATTTTAGATCTGCTGTCCTCTTTTGTAATGGCTGATGATACCGGGCTGTTGTGCGATGCCTATAACACTGCCGAGCTGGGCGAGCAGGACTGCACGATGATTTTCGTCATGGAGAAGCACCGCTTTCCCGGGTGGCTTGCAGAGCATAAATCAAGCCTGAAATCCATCTCGGATTTTTGAGCATTTTGGGCCCCTTGCAGCCCGACATCCCGCGAAGCCGCCGAAAGCCCCGGATTTTCGGGCTTGCGGCCACTTGGGAGAAGCTTTATTTTACCGAAGTTCTCAGTCATTACGGTAAAAATCCAGCACCGACAAAGGAGGTGATCCCTTGGGAAAAGCAGCCGCACTTTTCCACAGCCGGATACGCTCCCGTTCCGGCTTTTATCGCTGACCGCCATCTCTGGAGAGTTCCCAACCAGCCAGCTGAACCGTCTCCCGGCCAGCCCCTACTATTTGGAGGCGGTCGTGACCTCGCTCAAAAAGAGCGGGCTGCTGCGGACCTACTACCGCGACAGGCTCCGGGGCTATCGGCTGGGGGCAAAGGCCAAGGCCGCCCTGCTGGACGGCTGGCCGGAGCGTTTCTCTCCCTACCTGACCGGCGACACCGACACCAACCGCCTCAAGAGCGAGGTGAACCGGCGGCTCCGGCTCCACCGCCTTGCGGAAACCTATATCACAATGGACAATGCGGGGGCCGGGCTCTTTCAGGATGAAAAGCCGAAGGTTTTTTCGCCGCAGGGCTATTGTGGCGAAGCTGTCGAATATCCCGCCTTTTACAGTTCCCGTGAAGTCAAGGAAATGGGGATCGACACCACGCAGGTGCGAAGCTCCCGGTTCGCAGGGGTGCTTCTGGCGCCCACCGGCATTTTTGTCACCTACAACAGCGGCGCTGCCCTGATGAAATGGCGCTGCAAATCCGAGATGCGGGTAAAGGCGCTGATGTGGAGCGTCCTGTGCCAGCAGCGTTTGGCCGGGCAGTACCGCGCCGAAGATGTGCATGGGCTGGTGCTGGGCGACAGCATGGAACTGGCCTACCAGATGCTCACCAGCACCGGCGGGGCCAGGCACGACTATTTCATGCTGGACGGCAGCTACGACCATTTTTATTTTCTCACAAATAACCACCAGGGGGAGGTGATCCTTGCTTTACTGTGTGACCCCTTGAAAACCGCAGAGCTTAACCGCATTCTGTCCCAGGGCTTGATTGCCGGGAACACCGGAAAGGCCATTGAGCAGGATGCCGCGGAGCAGGACGGAACGCCGGTGCTGTTCGGCTACTCCTGCGACTTGCCCCGGATCACACGCTTCAGCACCTCCCTCGACCTGATGGACCGCCCCGGCACGCTGATCTGCTTCGACTTCCAGGCAGATGTGCTGCGCCGTTACTGCGGTAGCCGGGTTCGCTTTCAAACCATTGATTTCACAAAATTCGAGGGGAGGTTGTTCCCATAGATAAGAAGAAACTCATTGCAGGCCTGATCGCTGCGCCGTTCGCCATCCTTGCGATCCTTTACGCAGGCGGCTTTCTGGGGCAGATATTGGGCAACTACGCGGCATGGAAACAGGGCGGCGGCATCCCCGGAGACGGCACATCTCCGGCGGCAGCGTCGCCCGATTTTTTTACCTGCCTGACCTCTGTTCTCCATCCGCCCTATGGGGTGTACGGGGTGCTGATCTGCATTGGCCTGCTGGCGATCCTGCTGCTCATGGTCATGCGGATGGGCTACAGTGATACCGGCGAGTATGACACGGACCGGAACTTTGTCTATTCGGCCAAGGGCACCTATGGCACCTCCGGCTGGATGGGCCGCAAGGAAATGAAGGGTGTGCTGGATCTGGTGCCGGATCTGCGCAAGCATAAGGGCATTGTGCTGGGGATGCTGGACGGGAAAGCCGTCTGTATTCCCGAGAATCCCCGTATCAACGGCAACCTGGCCGTGTACGGCTCCAGCGGAAGCATGAAGACCCGGTCGTTCTGTATGAACCGCATCCTTCAGGCGGTGATCCGTGGGGAATCGCTGATCATTTCAGATCCGAAAAGTGAACTCTATGAAAAATCCAGCGAATACCTGCGGGAGCAGGGCTATTGCGTCAAAGTTTTCAATCTGGTGCTGCCGGAAAACTCAGACAGCTGGAACTGCCTTTCCGAAGTGGAAGGGCAGGAACTGATGGCGCAGCTTTTTGTGGATGTCATTATCAAGAACACCAACAGCACCGGCAAGGGCGACCACTTCTGGGACTCCTGTGAGATGAACCTGCTGAAAGCCCTTGTCCTCTATGTGGACCAGAGCTATGCGAAAGAAAACCGGAATATCGGCGAGGTGTACCGGCTGCTGACGCTGAACGGAGAATCCGACTTGGATAGCCTGTTTGATGTTCTACCGCCCACCCATCCGGCCAAAGCCCCCTACAGCCTGTTCAAGCAGGCCAGCGACACGGTGCGCAGCGGCGTCATCATCGGCCTTGGCTCCCGGCTGCAGGTGTTCCAGTCGGAACTGATCAAGAAGATCACCACCCGGGATGAGATCGACCTGGAACTGCCCGGCCAGGAGCGGTGCGCCTACTTCCTCGTTACCAGCGACCAGGACAGCACCTTTGATTTTCTGGCAAGCCTGTTCCTGTCCTTCTGCTTCATTAAGCTGGTGCGGTATGCAGACAAGAACTGTGAGGGCGGCAAGCTGCCGGTTCCCGTCCATATCCTGGGGGAAGAGCTCACTGCCTGCGGAACCATTCCGGACCTCTCCCGCCGTCTCAGTGTGATTCGATCCAGAAACATATCCATGAGCTGCGTCTTCCAAAACCTTGCGGGTCTCCAAAACAGATACCCGCTCAATCTTTGGCAGGAAATACTTGGAAATTGCGACGCGCAGCTGTTTTTGGGCTGCACAGACAGCCTGACGGCGGAATTCATCTCCGAGCGCACCGGTCTGGCATCTGTGTCAGTGTCCAGTAAATCCAAGCAGCTGGGCACCTGGCGCATCTCCAATTATACGCCGGAATACCGGGAGACCTCCGGCGTCGGCAAACGGCCTGTCCTCACCCCGGATGAAGTGCTTCGTCTCCCGATTACACAGGCGCTGGTTATTATCCGCGGCCAAAAGGCCCTGAAGGTAGAGAAGATGGACTACTCCAAGCATCCGGAATCGTCCAAGCTCCGCGACTGCAAAGCCTCGGCGCACATTCCTGAATGGCGAAAATTGGAGGAACAGGCGCAGCCGAAGCCTGCCGCCGCACCGTCCCCGCCCCCCAAGCCGCAGGGGACCGCCCCCAAAAAGTCGGTAAAGAGGAAGCCCAAGGCAGCCGGCACACCCGCCGGCGTCAAACAGGCAGCTCCAGCCCCTTCCGCTGAGGCCCCGGACGGGATTATCACCACAGATAAGGACTCGATCCTTTCTTAAATTCACATCATAGGAGGTTTTTTACTTATGGCAACCAAGAAAAAGGAATTGCTGGAGCAGGAAAATTCCGCTCCTGAGACCACGGTTCCCGTGGAGAACACTCCGCCCCCTGATGAAGCGCAGGCTGATATGGCGGTGCCTTCTGATGGCGGCGATTTGAATGAGCTGCTGGCCTCTATGGACCAGTCTGATGAAGATGCTGCCCCCATGGCGGATGGCGGCACCCTCCCGGAACTCACCGAAAGCGAGGTGTTTGGTGCGGCAGCTGCCGATACTGCGGCGGCAGACGCCCTCCCCGGCGAGGACGACACCGCTGTTCTGGCAGAGGGCCCTGACAGTGATGATGGCGAAGATGCCTCTGCTGTTCCCGCTGATGATGGTGCGGCCGATGTCCCCGGTGAGCCTGTTTCTGAAGCGGCTGAGGAACCGGAACCGCCCAAGCCCAAACGGGCCACCCGCAGGAAAAAGACCGCGCCGGCCGAAAGTATGGAGCCGGCGGAAGGAGTTCCCGCAGAAGCAGAGCCTCCTGAGCCGATGGCTCCCGTTGAGGAAGGTGCGCCGTCTGATGATAGTGAAGCGGCTGCGGCAGAAGTTCCTGCCTCGCTGGCCGAACCGCTGGCAGAGGCCGCCCCTGCTCCCACTTCTACTCCCAGGCGCACCGCCGCTCCCCGCCGCAGTGAGCCTTCAATCCTGACCATCCGCAGCCGGGAAGATGTGGAGACGCAGGAAGACCGTGAGGACATCATCTGGCATGAGATCCACAACGCCTACCGCACCCGCCGCATCCTCACCGGCAAGCTGGGCGGCATTGAGCAGCTGGACAACCGCAAGACGGTGGCTGTGGTGGACTACAAGGGATTCCGCATCATCATCCCCCTGAAGGAAATGATGATCAACCTGGGCCGCAGCCCCTCCGGCCAGGAATACACTGACCTGATGCTGCGCCAGAACAAGATCCTGGGGAATATGCTGGGCGCCGACATTGACTTTGTGGTGCGGGGTATCGACTCCAAGACCCGCAGCGTGGTAGCCAGCCGCAGGGAGGCCATGATGCGCAAGCGCCAGACCTTCTATTTCGACCTTGACCCCGATGGGATGTACCGCGTCTACGAGGGCCGCATTGTCCAGGCCAGGGTCATCGCTGTGGCGGAAAAGGTCGTCCGTGTGGAGGTGTTCGGCGTGGAATGCTCCATTCTGGCCCGCGACCTTGCCTGGGACTGGATCGGCGACGCCCATGAGCGGTTTGCTGTGGGCGATGAAGTGCTGGTCCGCATCCTCAGTGTACGGCGCAACAGCCTGGAGGACCTGGGCATCCGGGCCGACATCAAGAGCACTTCGGAAAACACTGACCGGGACAACCTGCAGAAGTGCCGCATCCAGGGCAAGTATGCCGGAAAGGTCACCGATGTTCATAAAGGCGTGGTCTATGTCCGGCTCGCCAATGGCGTCAATGCGGTAGCCCACTCCTGCTACGACTACCGGATGCCCGGAAAGAAGGATGACGTTTCCTTTGCCGTCACCCGTCTGGATATGGAGCGGGGCGTGGCCGTGGGCATCATCACGCGGATCATCCGGCAGAACCTGTAAAAGCAAAAGTGCCTGGAGAGTAGTAACGAACTGCTCTCCAGGTTTCTTTTTTGTCATTATCAGATCTACCGCTGTATATCTTTATCACATAGGCTTCCTTCCAAATTCCCATTTCAAAGAATTTATTTTGCGTTTGCGTTGATTTTTCACAAAATACGGGCTATAATATATAAATGAAAAGGTTTAGGAGGTCGCTTATGCTGAATCAATTTAGTGTGGAGAATTTTCTATCCATCAAAGATAAGGTTGTATTATCCCTGCTGGCCAGCAAGGATAATGAGCATCCAGAGCATCTTATCATGGATGGAAATAAAAGCTATTTGAAGTCTGCTGTCATTTACGGAGCCAATGCTTCGGGGAAGTCCAATGTCCTAAACGCGTTCTGGTTCATGGTAAACTATGTGCTGACCTCACATAACCAGCAGCTTCATAAGACCATTGACCGTTCGCCTTTCAAGTTTGATCCGGAAACGCCAACGCGCCCCAGCAGCTTTGAGGTCATCTTTACCACTGAAGGTATCCGATATGCGTATGGTTTTTCTGTGACAGATAAGGCTGTTACAGAAGAATACCTATATTACTATCCCAACGGCAGACAGGCGCTTATTTTTGAGAGAAAAAATACCAAAGATTTTCGTTTTACGGTGGATATAGATGAACAAAACACGCTCAAGGAGCGCACTTCTGCGAACAAACTCTACTTGTCAGTTGCATCAAACTGGAGTTACTCTAAAGTGATTCCGGTTTTGGAGTGGTTCGCTTCTTGTCAGATTATCACGAAGAATTCCGTGGCGGACGCTTATGGGCTTGAGGCAGAGCAGCTGAAAGATGATGATTACCGGCGCGTGATCGCATCTATGCTGCGTGTTGCAGATTTGGGAATACAGGCTTTGCAAATGCGCGATGCAGAGCCTGCTCCTTCGCAGCACGGTGACAGCTTTGCAAATATTGAGGCCATTCACACGGTACAGGATACCAATGGAAATGCATTATCCTATGCGTTAAATATGGCAGAGGAATCTGACGGCACCAACAGTTATTTCAAACTGATCGGCGTTGTGAAAAAGGCTTTAGACCAGGGAACGCTTCTTGTGGCTGATGAGATGGACGCACATCTGCATCCTCTATTGACCAGGCATCTGGTATCCCTGTTTGACAGCACAGAATTCAATCCAAAGGGTGCTCAGTTGATCTTCACATCTCACAGCACCAATCTTCTTGATTTGGATTTGTTGAGAAGAGATCAAATTTGGTTCACAGAAAAAGACGAGCAGACAGCAGCCACCGATCTGTTCTCCCTTTACGATTTTTCTGTTCGCAAAGACACTAAAGTAGAAAAGGGTTATTTGATCGGCCGTTTTGGTGCGATTCCCTTTATCAAGGGAGGGCTGTAAAATGGCACGCGGACAAATTGAAAAGCGTGGGCAGCGGCGCAGAAAACTAAAACCTGTCATTCTGATTGTGACGGAGGGTTCTCAAACTGAACCGAAATATTTTGAACATTATCGCAGCCGCCAGACCAATATTGACATTCGTGTAGTCGGCAGCCGCACCAAAGGAGGTGAAACCGATTACCTTGGCCTGATTCGGAAAGCCGTGGAATATCAAAGTAAAAATCAGATTTCTGCATCAAATGGGGATGCGGTGTGGGTCGTTGCTGACGGTGATGTAAACTATAATAATCCTGATCCTATCGCCGCCAAGGACACCTTGCTCTCCAGAGCAAGGAAACTGGCAGATGCAAAGGGAATTCACATTGCAATCTCGAATCCCTGCTTTGAGTTTTGGTATTTGCTGCATTTTCAGTACACAACAAAATTTTTCAAAGATTACCCTGCAGTGAAGACAGCCTTGACCGCCTACCTCTCGGATTATGAAAAAGCCGGCGATGTGTATGCGCAGTTATCTGAACATACAACTGATG